>Ga0196972_1000099_pt1 | contig 69590 bp, 62 predicted proteins | sample S1v_2013CmetaG_FD_148618 | JGI IMG/M metagenome (GOLD analysis project Ga0196972, IMG submission 148618) | Soil microbial communities from Anza Borrego desert, Southern California, United States - S1+v_20-13C | ecosystem: Environmental > Terrestrial > Soil > Desert | place: USA: California...
CGGGCCGGAAGCCGTCCATCTTCACGGTGCGCGCCAGGCGCTTGAGGCGGGAGTCGACTTCGGACTTGATCGCATCGGCGGGCAGCGTCAGGGTGATCTTGCGCTCCAGCTTGTCGAGGGTTTCAACGGTCACGGCCATGGTGGTTCTCTCTTCGATGGGTCGGGTGTGGTGCGCGGGGTCGGACTCGAACCGACACGCCCGTGAAGGCGTCAGGACCTAAACCTGGTGCGTCTACCAATTTCGCCACCCGCGCAGTCCAAAAGCAGGGCGGGCGGCCGGATTGGAACACCGGCCGCCCGCCCGAATTCGGTCAACTCGTGATTTTAATGCTTATGCAGGAGCCGCGACCCCGCCGGCCGGCTCAGCCGCCGGTGCGGACGGGCGCCGGACCCGGAACCAGGCCGCGTACATCGCCGGCAAGGCCAGCAGCGTCAGCACCGTGGCGACGACCAGGCCGCCCATGATGGCCACGGCCATCGGCCCCCAGAACACCGATCGCGACAGCGGGATCATGGCCAGCACCGCCGCCGCGGCGGTCAGGACGATGGGCCGCAAGCGCCGCACCGCCGACTCGACGATCGCATCCCAGGCCGGCACGCCGCGGGCGCGGTCCTGCTCGATCTGGTCGACCAGGATCACCGAGTTGCGCTGGATCATGCCCATGAGCGCGATCACCCCCAGCAGCGCCACGAAGCCGAACGGCCGGTCCAGCACCAGCAGCGCGCCGGCCACCCCGGCGATGCCCAGCGGCCCGGTCACGAACACCAGCAGCGAGCGGCTGAAACTCTGCAGCTGCAGCATCAGCAGCGTGAAGGTGATGAACAGCATCACCGGCACGCCGGTCGCGATCGAGGACGATCCCTTGGCGCTCTCCTCCACCGCACCGGCCACCTGGATGCGGTAGGCCGGCGACCAGCGGGCCTCCAGTTCGCGCAGGCCCGGCAGCAGCTGGTTGGTGACGGTCGCGCCCTGCAGGCCTTCGACCACGTCGCCCTGCACCGTGATCGCGTAGCTGCGGTTCTCGCGCCACATCACGCCCGGCTCCCAGCCGAACACCGGCCGCGCGATCTGCGTCAGCGGAATGGCTTTCCCGGACGCGGTCGGCAGGTAGGCGTTGGCGATGTCGGTGATGGCGTTGCGCTCGTCCAGCGGCTGGCGCAGCACGATGTCGATCAGCTTGTCGCCCTCGCGGTACTGGCCGACGGTGGTGCCGGCCAGGATGGTGCGCGCGGCCTGGGCGATGGACTGGCTGGTCACGCCCAGCGCCCGGGCCTTGGCCTGGTCCACTTCCAGCCGCAGCACCTTCACCGGCTCGTTCCAGTTGTCGTTCACGCCGCGCATGTTCGGGTTGGCCCGCAGCAACTCCTTCACCTCGTCGGCATGGGCGCGCAGTTCGGCCGGATCCGGACCCACCACGCGGAACATCACCGGATAGGGCACCGGCGGGCCGTTGGGCAGCAGGGTCACGCGGCCACGGACCTCCGGGAACTCCTCGGCCAGCAAGGCAGGCAGCTTCACGCGCAGGGCCTCCCGCGTGTGCAGGTCCTGCGGCATCACGATCAGCTGCGACACGTTGGTCTGCGGGAACACCTGGTCCAGCGGCAGGTAGAAGCGGGGCACGCCGGACCCGACCCAGGTGCTGACGCCGGTCACGCCCGGCTCGCGCTGCAGGCGCGCCTCCACCCGCTTGGCGACGTCCTCGTTCGCGGCGAACGAGGTGCCCTCGGGCGACCACAGCGCCACCAGGATCTCCGGCCGGCTGGAATCCGGGAAGAACTGCTGCTGCACCTTGCCCATGCCGACGATGCCCAGCCCGAACACCGCCAGCGTCGCAACGATGGTCGTCCAGCGGTGCTCCACGCACCAGTCCACCGCGCGCCGGAAGCGGCGGTAGAAGGGCGTGTCGAAATGCTCGTGGTGCTCGGCCGAGACCGGCTTGGGCTTGAGCAGCAGCGTGCCCAGGTAAGGGACGAAATAGACCGACACCAGCCAGCTCAGCACCAGCGCGATGGCGGTGACGGCGAAGATCGCGAAGGTGTACTCGCCGACCGTGGACTTCGCCAGCCCGATCGGCAGGAAGCCGGCGGCGGTGATCAGGGTGCCGGTCAGCATCGGCATGGCCGTCACCTCGTAGGCGAAGGTGGCGGCACGGACCTTGTCGTAGCCCTCCTCCATCTTCCGCACCATCATCTCGACGGCGATGATGGCGTCGTCCACCAGCAGGCCCAGCGCGATGATCAGCGAGCCGAGCGAGATCTTGTGCAGGCCGATGCCCCAGTAGTGCATGGCCAGGAAGGTCACGGCCAGCACCAGCGGGATGGTTATGGCCACCACCAGCCCGGGGCGCATGTCCACGTACCAGCGTTTCCACAAGGGCAGCGCCGGCGCGCCCGGCCGCTTGTGCAGGCCCAGGCTGACGAAGCTCACCGCCAGCACGATCGCCACCGCCTCGACCAGCACCTTGACGAATTCGCCGACCGAGCTGGCCACCGCCCGCGGCTGGTCCTGGATCTGCACCAGCCGGATGCCGGCGGGCAGGCCGTCCTCGATGCGATTGAACGCGGTCCGCAGGGACTGGCCGAGCTCGATGATGTCGCCGCCCTTGGCCATGGACACGCCCAGCGCGATCACTTCCTTGCCGTCGTGGCGCACCTTGATCACGGGCGGATCGACGTACGCGCGCCGGATCTCGGCGATGTCGCCCAGCCGCAGCTGGTTGCCCGAGCTGCCGCGGATGGGCATGGCCGCCAGCTGCTCCACGGCCTGGAACTGGCCGCCCACGCGCACCTGTACCACGTCCAGCGGCGTCTGCACCGCGCCGGCCGACTCGACGGCGTTCTGCTGCCCGAGCTGCTGCAGCACCTGGTTCAGATCCAGCCCGAGCTGCGCCAGCCGCTTCTGCGAGACCTCGACGAACAGCTTCTCGTCCTGCACGCCGAACAGCTCCACCTTGGCGACGTCGGGTACCCGCAGCAGCTGCTGGCGCACGTCGTCGGCGAAGGTCTTGAGCTCGGCGTAGCTGAAGCCGGTGTCGGCTTCCAGCGCATAGATCACGCCGTAGACGTCGCCGAATTCGTCGTTGAAGAACGGCCCCTGGATGCCCTGCGGCAAGGTCGGGCGCATGTCGCCGACCTTCTTGCGCACCGTGTACCAGACGTTCGCGACCTCGGACGGCTTCGAGGAGTCCTTGATCTGGAAGATGATCTGCGACTCGCCCGGCTTGGAGTAGCTGCGGATGATGTCCGCATAGGGCACCTCCTGCAGCGTGCGCTCGACCTTGTCGGTCACCTGCTCGGCCACCTGCTGCGCCGTGGCGCCCGGCCAGTAGGTGCGCACCACCATCGCCCGGAAGGTGAACGGCGGATCCTCGTCCTGCCCGAGCTGGAACCAGGACGCGAAGCCCAGCACCATCAGCGCCACCATCAGGTAGCGGGTCAGCGCCGGATGGTCCAGCGCCCATTTCGACAGGTTGAAGCGCCCTGCCGTCGCGCCGGCGTCCTCGCTCATGGCCGGCCTCACCGAGCCGCGACCGGCTGCACGGCCGTGGCCTGCACCACGCCCGACTGCGGCGCCTCAGGCGCCCGAGCGGTGCCCACGCGCTCGTCGAAGATGCGCACCTTCTGGCCCGGCGCGAGCACGTGCACGCCGGCCGACACGACCAGCATCCCGGGTTCCAGCCCGGCGGCGACCACGGCCTCGTTGCCGTCGGCCGTGGCGATCTGCACCGGCTGCGAGCGCACCGTCATGCTGGCGCGGTCCACCACCCACACGGCACTGCCCTGCCCTTGCTGCCGCAGCGCGCTGGTGGGCAGCTTGATCACGGGCGCGCTGTCCGGCGCCAGCGCCTGGGGCGACACGTAGGCGGTCGACCCCAGCGGCGGCTGGCTGCCGGCCGGCAGCGCCACCTTCACGGCGTAGGTGCGCGTGACCGGGTCGGCGCTGGCCGCCACTTCACGCACCTGTCCCTGGGTCGAGCCGCCGCCCGCCCACAGGCGCACGGTGACGGCCGAGCCGGGCCGGATCGCGGCCACCCGGTCCTCCGGCACCGAGAACACCACGTCGCGCGGGCCGTCCCGCGCGATGCGTACCACCGGGACGCCGGCGCCGACGACCTGCCCCGGTTCCGCCTCGATGCCCGTGATCACGCCGGCGGCGTCGGCCGAGAGGCTGGCATAGCGGGCCTGGTTGGCCTGTGCGGCGAGCTGGGCCTGGGCCTGGTCCAGTTGCGCCTGGGCCGCCTGGAGCGAGGCTTCGCGGCGCTGCAGTTCCGCCCCGCTGATGAAGTTCTGGTCCTTCAGCGCCGCGAAGCGCTTGAAGTCGGCCGCCGCGAGGTCGCGCTGTGTGCTCGCGGCAGCGACCTGGGCCCGGGCCGCATCGGCCGCCAGCCGGAAATCCTGCGCGTCCAGCTGGGCCAGCAACTGGCCGGGGCGCACCCGCTGGCCCAGTTCCACCGGCCGCTGGACGATCTTGCCGCCGACGCGGAAGCCCAGGCGCGACTCGATCTGCGGCCGGACTTCGCCGGCGAACTCGTGCGAGGCGGCCATGGCACTGGTGCCCACCGTGACGACCTTGACCGACCGCACCGGCTCGGGGGCCGGCTGGGTCCTGGAACAGGCGGCGAGCGCGGCGACGAGCAACAGGGGCGCGAGCCGCCAGGGGGAAGCGGGTGGCTGGGTCATGGGACGGGAGGGAGAGGGAGGAAGAGTTAATGACTGACCGGTTAGTAATCTAATGGCAGGGGACGGGCGCTGTCAAGGCGAGAATCTCGGCCCGTGACCGCCAACCCATCCGCCCGGCCCGTCGACCACTACGAGAACTTCCCGGTCGCCTCCTGGCTCTGCCCGCCCCGCCTGCGACCCGCCGTGGCGGCGATCTACTGGTTCGCCCGCACCGCCGACGACCTGGCCGACGAGGGCGATGCGCCGGCGGCGCAGCGGTTGGCGGACTTGGCCGCCTACCGCGCCGACCTGGCCGCGGCGGCGCAGCAGGGAGCGCCCTCGGCGCGCTGGCCCCAGGTGTTCGGGCCGCTGGCGGACGCCATCGCCGGCTGGTGCCTTCCCCTGCCCCTGCTGCAGGACCTGCTCACGGCCTTCGAGCAGGACGTGGCGAAGACGCGCGACGGGGCCGGCTACCGCGATCGGGACGAGCTGCTGGACTACTGCCGGCACTCGGCCAATCCGGTCGGTCGCCTCATGCTGCACCTGTACGAGGTCCACGACCCGCGGTCGCAGGCGCAGAGCGACGCGATCTGCACGGCCTTGCAGTTGATCAACTTCTGGCAGGACCTCGGGCAGGACCTGGCGCGTGGGCGCCGCTACCTGCCCGAATCGGATTGCCGCGCGCACGGCGTCGATCCAGTTGCGCCGGCCGCGGCCGCGCCCGACCGGCGCCGGGCCCTGGTGCGGCAGCAATGCGAATGGGCGCGCGGCCTGATGCTCACCGGCAGCCCGCTGGTGCATCGCGTGCCGGGCCGCGCGGGCTGGGAACTGCGGGGTGTCGTCCAGGGTGGCCTGCGCATCCTGGACCGGATCGAGGCCCTGGGCTTCGACACCTTCACGAGCCGGCCGAAGCTACGGGCGTTCGACGTACCCCTGATCGCGATCCGCATGGTGCGGATGTGACAATCGCCGGATGACCCCCGATCAATACGTCCAGGAGAAGGCGGCAGCGTCGGGCAGCAGCTTCTACTACGCCTTCCTGTTCCTGCCCAAGCGGCGCCGTGCGGCGATCACCGCGTTCTATGCGTTCTGCCGCGAGGTGGACGACGTGGTCGACGAGGTGCAGGACCCCGGCGTGGCGCAGACCAAGCTGGCCTGGTGGCGAGGCGAAGTCACGCGCGCCTTCGCCGGCGATCCGCAGCACCCGGCCCTGCGCGCGCTGATGCCGCTGGCGGCCGAATTCGGCATCGAGGAGCGCCACCTGCAGGCGGTCATCGAAGGCTGCCGCATGGACCTGGAGCAGACCCGCTTCATGGACTTCACCGCGCTGCAGCGCTACTGCCACCTGGTGGCCGGCATCGTGGGCGAGGTGTCCGCGCGGATCTTCGGCCAGCAGGACCCGGCGACCACCGCCTATGCGCACCGCCTCGGGCTGGCCTTCCAGCTCACCAACATCATCCGCGACGTCGGCGAGGATGCGATGCGCGGGCGCGTCTACCTGCCCGTGGACGAACTGCAGCAGTTCGGCGTGCAGGCACAGGAGCTCGGCAAGCGGCAGTACTCGGATCGCTTCAGCGCCCTCATGCGCTTCCAGGCCGAGCGCGCCCACCGGCTGTACGACGAGGCGCTGGCCCTGCTGCCGCCGGCGGACCGGCGCAGCCAGAAGCCGGGGCTGATGATGGCCAGCATCTACCGCACGCTGCTGCGCGAGATCGAGGCCGACGATTTCCGCGTGCTGCACCAGCGCATCAGCCTCACGCCGATCCGCAAGTTCTGGCTGGCCTGGAAGGTCCAGGCGCTGGGCCGGATGTGAGCCCGGGCCGCCAGCGCCTGGCCGTCGTCGGCGCCGGCTGGGCCGGCTTGGCCGCCGCCGTGGCGGCCACCCGCGCCGGCCTCGCCGTCACCGTGTTCGAAGCGACGCGGCAGCTCGGTGGCCGCGCCCGCAGCCTGGAAGTGGACCTGCCCGGCGGCGAGCGCGCCACGCTGGACAACGGCCAGCACATCCTGATCGGCGCCTACCGCGACACGCTCGCCTTGATGCGAGAGGTGGGCGTGCAACTGGAGCAGGTGCTGCACCGACTGCCGCTGACCCTGCAACGCCCCGACGGCCAGGGCTTGTCCCTGCCGGCCTGGCCGGCGCCGCTCGATGCGGCCTGGGGCATCCTGCGCGCACGCGGCTGGACCACGGGCGACAAGCTGTCGCTGCTGTCGCACGCCACGCGCTGGCGGCTGCGCGGGTTCCAGTGCCCGGCCGACTGGACGGTGCTGCGCCTGTGCCAAGGGCTGAGCCCCAGGGTGCTGCGCGACTTGGTCGAGCCCCTGTGCGTGGCCGCCCTCAACCTGCCCGCCGCCCGCGCCGATGCCCGCGTGTTCCTGCGCGTCGTGCGCGACGGCCTGTTCGGCCCGCCGCAGCAGGGCTGGGGGGCTTCCAACCTGCTGATCCCGTGCGCAGACCTGGGCCAGGTGTTTCCCGACGCCGCGGGGCGCTGGCTGGCGCAGGCCGGCGCCGAGCTGCGGCTGGGCGCCCGCGTGCAGTCGCTGCGGGCGCAGGACGGACGCTGGCAGGTCGATGGCGAGCCGTTCGATGCGGTGGTGCTGGCCTGCCCGGGCTGGGAAGCCCGGCGGCTGGTCGCGACCAGCGGCGTGCCGGCCGCCGACTGGCTGACGGCCGCGCAGGGGCTGGGCCACGAGCCGATCGCCACCGTCTATGCCACGGGCGGGCCGCGGCTGCCCCTGCCCATGCTGGCGCTGGAGACGCGTGTGGACCAGCCGGCGCAGTTCGTCTTCGATCGTTCGCAACTGGGCGGCCCTGCGGGCGTGCTGGCCTTCGTGGTCAGCGCCAGCGAGGCCGATGCGCGCGAGGTGGAACGCCAGGTGCTGGCGCAGGCCCTCGCGCTCGGCTGGCCGGTCCGGCCGCTCAAGACCGTGGTGGAGAAGCGCGCGACCTTCGCCTGCGTGCCGGCCCTGCGGCGGCCCGGCATGGCCATCGCACCCGGCCTGCTGGCCTGCGGCGACTACGTGGACGGGCCCTACCCGGCCACCCTGGAAGGCGCGGTCCGCTCGGCGCTCGAGGCCATCGCGGCGCTGGACGCCGGCCTCAGGCCAGCAGGTCGCACAGCTGCGACAGCGTGCTGACGGTCGCGTGCGGCTGCTGCTCGTGCGGCCAGGGGTTGTCGGCGCGATTGACCCACACCGCCTGCATGCCGGCGTTGAGCGCGCCCACCACGTCCAGCGTGGCGTCGTCACCCACGTGCAGGACCTCGCCGGGCTGCACGTCGACCGCACCGGCGGCCGCATGGAAGATGCGCGGATCGGGCTTGCCGACGCCGAACTCGCGCGCCGTCACGGCCGCGCGGAAGTACTCCGAGAGGCCGATGCGCCGCAGGTCGGCGTTGCCGTTGGACAGGCTGACCAGCGGATAGCGCCGCGACAGCTCCGCCAGCGCCGGGAGCACGTCGCCGAACAGCTCCACCTGCTGGCGCGCGTCGAAGAAGGCCGCGAAGGCGGCATCGGCCAGCAGCGGGTCCTCGCCGGCCCGGTACAGCGCCAGCCGGATCGATTCGCGCCGCAGGGAGCTGAGGTCGTGCCGCAGCTCGGGGCGCTGCTCCGCCACCCGCTGGCGGATCTCGGTGATGGCGGCCGGGCTGGAGAACAGGGCGGCGGCCATCGGCGCATGCTCCACCATCCACTGGTGCAGCACCTTCTCGGCACGCTCAATCGTGGGCCAGATCGGCCACAGGGTGTCATCGAGGTCCAGGCTGATCGCCCGGACCCTTCGGGTATCCAGCATGCAGGCGAGAATAACCGGATGCCCCTTTCTTCGCGCTTTCGCACCGAGCCCCCGGCCATGCCGGGCGGCGCGTCCGGCACCGGGGTGCTGCTGTGCAACCTGGGGACGCCGGAGCAGCCGACCGCCGCGGCCGTGCGCAGCTACCTGCGCGAGTTCCTGTCCGATCCCCGGGTGGTCGAGATCCCCCGCGCGGCGTGGCTGCCCTTGCTGTATGGCGTGATCCTGCCGCTGCGGCCGGCGAAGTCGGCGGCCAAGTACGCCAGCATCTGGACCAACGAGGGATCGCCCCTGAAGGTGTGGACCGAACGCCAGGCCAGGCTGCTGCAAGGCTGGCTGGGCGAAGCGGGGCATGCGGTGAAGGTGCGCTACGCCATGCGCTATGGGCGCCCGTCCATCGCTGCGCAGCTCGATGCCCTCAAGGCCGAGGGCGTCGGCCGCATCCTGGTGCTGTGCGCCTATCCGCAGTATTCGGGCACCACCACCGCCAGCGTGCTGGACGCGGTCGGCGGGTGGGCGGCGCGCACGCGCCACGTGCCCGAACTGCGCTTCGTGACGCGCTTCTTCGACGATGCGGGCTACATCGATGCGCTGGCGGCGCGCATCCAGGCCTACTGGCGCGAGAACGGCAAGCCGAACCACTTCGTCATGAGCTTCCACGGCGTGCCCGAGCGGACGATCCGGCTCGGCGATCCCTACGCTGCCGAGTGCCGGCAGACGGCGCGGCTGCTGGCGCGCCGCCTGGGGCTGGCCGAGGCGGCCTACACCGTCAGCTTCCAGTCCCGGTTCGGGCGTGCCCGATGGCTGGAGCCCTACACCGAACCGACCCTGCGCGCGCTGGGACGCAAGGGCGTGGAGCGGGTGGACGTCGCCTGCCCCGGCTTCGTCGCCGATTGCCTGGAGACGCTGGAGGAGATCGCGCAGGAGGGCCGCCACGCCTTCCTGGGCTCGGGCGGCAAGGCCTTCCACTACATCCCCTGCCTCGATGCGCAGCCGGAATGGATCCGGGCGCTGGGGGAACTCACGGCGCGACACCTGGCCGGCTGGCCGACCTTGCGCGCGCCCTCGACGGTTTCGGCGGCCTCTACGTCCCCGACGGTATCCCCGCATGTTCCCTCGTCATCCCCCGCGAAGGCGGGGGATCCGGCGGACGCCTAGCTTCGCCCGAGGGAGCCCGGCGGCGGGCCCTACGCCGGCGCCAACTGGGCCGACTGGGCCGCGCGCTCGGCCTCGTCGATGAAGCCGGCCACCAGTTCCAGCTGCTCCGGCACGTTCAGCGCCGGCGCGTGGCCGCAGCCCGGCACTTCGACCACGCGCAGTTGCCCGCGCACGCCGGGCCCGCGGCGCTGCATCTCCTCGACGGCATCGGGCAGCACCAGGTCGGACTCCGCGCCGCGCAGGCACAGCACCGGCGCCTCGATCGCATCCCAGTGGGACCAGGTCTCGTAGTCGTTCGGGTGGTCGATGAACTGGCGCACCATGGCCGGGTCGTAGTGCGGCGTCACCCGCCCGTCCGGCAGCCGGCGGGTGGAGGTTTCGGTCAGGCGCCGCCACTGGGCGTCGCTCAGCCAGCCGTAGGGCTTGTAGACCTGCCGGAAGAAGGCCTCCAGTTCCGCCATCGTGCCGAACGACGGCGGGTTGCCGGCGTACTGCTTGATCCGCTCCAGCGCCGCCGGCGCCAGCCGCGGCGCGTTGTCGTTGAGGACCAGGCTGCGGATGCGCCCCTTCATGCTGGGCAGCACCAGGCCGCCGGCGCAGACGGTGCCGATCGCGCCGCCCATGGAGGTGCCGACCCAGTGGGCGGCAGCGATGTCCAGTTGCCTGAACAGGTCGCCCGCCAGCTGCGCGTAGAAGGCCAGCGTGTACTCCGACTGCGGGTGCGGGCTCCATTGCGAGAACCCGCGGCCCAGGGTGTCCGGGCAGATCACGCGGTAGCGCGTCGCCAGGTGCTCGGCCAGTTCGTCCATGTCGCGCCCGGTGCGCGCCAGCCCATGCCAGGCAATGACGGTGCTGCCGTGCTGCGAGCCCCACTCCATGTAGTGGATCTCGCGACCGGCGCAGGTGACGTAGTTCGAGCTCGGGCCCATGTCGGCGACGCCTTTCATGCGTGAAGGAATTGGTTGGGGACAGGGCACTCGCTGCGCTCGTGGTCAGTCCCCAAGGTCATTGATCAAGCGCGGGGGTCTGGCGCGGCTGACCCGTCGGCGGCCGCGGCTGCGGCGGCCGCGGCTTGATCGAGCGCAGCTTGCCCACGATGCCGGTCGGGAAGTAGTAGACCGACAGCACGAACAGCAGGCCCAGCCACAGCAGCCAGCGGTCCGGCGACAGCAGCGCGGACAGCCAGGGCAACCCGGAGGTGGCCTCGCTGGCCAGCCGCAGCAGGTCCTGCAGGTAGCTCTGGGCCACCACGAACAGGGCCGAGCCGATCACGGCGCCGTAGATGGTGCCCATGCCGCCGATCACCACGATCAGCAGCACGTCCAGCATGATCTCGAAGGACAGCGAGGTGTCCGGACCGTTGTAGCGCAGCCAGATCGCCAGCATGGCGCCCGCCAGGGTCGCGAACAGCGCGGAGAGGATGGCCGAGGCGGTGCGGTACACGACCACCCGGTAGCCGATCGCCTCGGCGCGGAACTCGTTCTCGCGAATCGCCTGGGTGACCCGGCCGAACGGCGAGTTCACGATGCGCAGCATGGCCAGTATCAGCACCACGGCGACCACGAACAGCAGGTAGTAGGCCAGCAGGCGGCCGTCGAGGTCGACGCCGAACAGCGGGGTCGAGGACAGCTCGAAGCTGGGCTGCAGCTGCGGCGGCACCTTGAAGGTCAGGCCGTCCTCGCCACCGGTGAACTCCGACAGCTGCGACGCCAGGGTCTGGAAGGCGGCGGCGAAGGCCAGCGTGATCATCGAGAAGAAGATCGCGCGCACCCGCAGCGAGAACAGCCCGATGGCCAGCGCCAGCACGAAGGACAGCACCAGCGCGCAACCGATGCCGACCGCCAGCGCGGTCCAGTTGGCGCCCATGCGCGTCAACGAGATCGCCACCCCGTAGGCGCCGATGCCGAAGAACATGGTGTGGGCGAAGCTGACGATGCCGGTGTACCCCAGCAGCAGGTCGAAGCTGGCGACGAGCACGATGAACACCAGCACCTTGGCAGCCACGTTCAGGGCCTTGACGCCGGGCACCAGGAAGGGCGTGAAGGCCAGGGCCAGCACGATGGCCACCAGCAGCACGGCGAGCACCCGGCTGCGCGGCAGGTCATGGGACAGCAGTCGGTTCAGCATGGCCTACCTGCTCAGCGCGTAGACGCCCTGCGGCCGCCACAGCAGGATGGCCATCATCAGGACGATGTTGGAGAACAGCGCCGCCTTGGGCACCAGGAAGCCGGTGTAGTTGGCCATCAGGCCCACCAGCAGCGCGCCGATCAGCGCGCCGGTGGTGGAACCCAGCCCGCCGATGATCAGCACGATGAAGATCAGCACGTTGACCTGCGCGCCCATCTGCGGGATCACGTTCTGCTGGTACAGGCCCCACATCACGCCGCCCAGCCCGGCCAGTGCGCTGCCGACCACGAACACGCCCACGAACAGGATGCTGATGCGGTAGCCCAGCGACTCCACCATCTCGCGGTCCTGCACGCCGGCGCGGATCAGCAGGCCGATCTTGGTGCGGGTCAGCGTCCACAGCAGCACCGCGAACACCAGCAGGCCGACGATCACCGCCAGCAGCCGGTACTTCTCGACCGCGGCATCGCCCAGGTAGTAGGAGCCGCGCAGGCCCTCGGGCAGCGGCAGCGGGATCTGCAGCGGGCCCCAGATCACCTTGATCAGCTCCTCGCCGATGATCATCCCGCCCATGGTGATCAGGATCTGCTTGAGGTGGTTGCCGTACACCGGGCGCACGATGAAGCGCTCGAAGGCCAGCCCCACCGCGGCCGCCACCAGCATCGCGACCACCATGGCCGGCAGCACCGCCAGCAGGTTGGTCCACAGGCTGCCCGAGGCCGTGTAGTCGGCCATCGCGCCGAGCACGCTGGTGGCGACGAAGGCGCCCAGCGCGATGAACACGCCATGGCCGAAGTTCAGCACGTCCATCAGTCCGAACACCAGCGTCAGTCCGGAGGCGATGATGAAGATGATCATGCCCATCGCCAGCCCGGCCACCGTGAGCGTGACCCAGGTCGACGACGAGCCGATGAAGGGCAGCACCAGCAGCGCCAGCAGCGGCACCAGCGCCAGCGGCTTCCAGTCGAGATCGAGCTTGTTCATAGCGCCAGCCCCAGCAGCGAATGCTGCAGTTCCTCGTCCTCGGCCAGGTCCTTCATGGCCCCGGCGTGGACGATGCGTCCGTTGTCCATCACGGCCACCGTGTCGCCCAGCCGCTTGGCGAAGTTGAAGTTCTGCTCGACCAGCAGGATGGTCACGCCGCTGGCCTTGAGCTGGCCGAAGGCGTCGATCATGTTGTTGATGATGGCCGGCGCCAGGCCCTTGCTGGGCTCGTCGATCACCAGCAGCTCGCGCGGCTCCACGATGGCGCGCGACACCGCCAGCATCTGCTTCTGCCCGCCCGAGAGCTTGCCGGCCGGGTGGTTCCAGAACTTCTCCACCGCCGGGAACAGCGAGAAGATCCACTGCAGCCGGGCGTCGTCGATCTGCGCCGTCGTCTTGGCGCCGCGCGCCGCCAGCAGCATGTTCTCGCGCACCGTCAGGTCGGCGAAGATGCCCATGTTCTCCGGCACGTAGGCCACGCCCAGGCTGGCGATCTGCGGCGTCGGCAGCGCCGTGATGTCGCGCCCGCCCAGCGTGATCTTCCCGGCGGAGGCCTTCCACAGGCCCATGATGGTCCGCAGCGTGGTCGTCTTGCCGGCCCCGTTGCGGCCGAGCAGCATGGTCAGCTGCCCGCGCGGCACGGCGAGGTCCACGCCATGCAGGATGTGGTACGCCCCGATGTGGGTGTGGACGCCTTCGAGGGTGAGCAGGTTGTCGCTCATGGCATTTCTCCTTCCCCCTTTGGGGGAAGGCCGGGATGGGGGCATTCGGAGGCGGGGCGTGCCCCCACCCCAACCCTCCCCCAGAGGGGGAGGGAGCAAGACAGGGTTGGCTTCATGCTGCAGCTTCCTTGCTGACGCCGAGGTAAGCCTCTTGCACCACGGGCGAGGCGATGACTTCGGAAGGCTCGCCATCCGCTACCAGCGTGCCGTTGTGCAGCACGATGATGCGGTCCGCCAGCTCGCGCACCACGTCCATCTTGTGCTCCACCAGCAGGATGGTCTTGCTGCGGTCGGCCTTCAGGCGGCGGATCAGGTCCAGGATCACCGGCGCCTCGGCGTGGTTCATCCCCGCCGTCGGCTCGTCGAACATGTAGACCTGCGGCTCCAGCGCCATCAGCAGCGCCACCTCCAGCTTGCGCTGGTCTCCGTGCGGCAGGCTGGCCACCAGCTCGTGCTCCTTGTCCTTGAGCGCGATGGATTCCAGGATCTCGTCGGCCCGCTGCGTCAGCGCGGCGTGGTCGCTCCACACGCTCCAGAGGTTCAGGCCGCGGCGGTGCTTGCCGTCGCGCGTGGCCTGCACCGCCAGCCGCACGTTCTCCAGCACCGACAGGCGCGGGAACAGGTTGGTGAGCTGGAAGGCGCGGCCGAGTCCGGCGCGGGTGCGCTGCGAGGCCGATTCGCCCGACAGGTCGCGCCCGCCCAGCGTCACCGTGCCGCTGGTGGCCTTGAGCTGGCCGGAGATCAGGTTGAAGTAGGTGGTCTTGCCGGCGCCGTTCGGGCCCACGATGGCGGTCAGCGTGCCCGGCTCGAAGGAGCAGGTGACGCCGTTGACCGCGACGTGGCCGCCGAAGCGCACCGTCAGGTCCTGGGTGGCAAGCAGGCTCATGGTGTTCCGGGTGAGCGAAGCCCCGCCCCGTGCGCGGCCGCCGGGCTTCTCGCGAATCGCTCCAGGGGGTCCGGGCGGCATGCCGCCGCCCGGCGGCAGCCGCTTACTTGGCGTTGCCGTTGCGGATCGGGATGTTCATTTCGGAAGGCTTGATCTCCTTCACGAGCTGCAGCTGCACCTCGGGGCCCGGCTTGGCGTTCGGGTCCACCTTGAAGTGGTACATGGACTGCATGGCCTGGTGGTCCTCCTTGCGGAAGGTCATCGGGCCCTTGGGCGTGTCGAAGGTCATGCCTTCCATCGCCGCGATCAGCTTGTTGGTGTTGGTGTCGCCGCTGGTCTTCTTCAGCGCGCTGACCAGGGCCATGCCGGCGGAGAAGCCACCCGCGGTGAAGAAGTCGGGCGGGCTGTTGAAGCGCTTCTGGTGCTCCTTGACGAGCCAGTCGTTGGCCTCGTTCTTCGGGAACTTGTAGTAGTAGTAGCTGGCGCCTTCCATGCCCGGGAAGTTGTTGTACGCCGCCATGGCCGGCAGGATGTTGCCGCCGGTGGCGATCTCGATGCCGTAGCGCTTGAGGTCCATGTCGGCGATCTTGAACGGGTTGCCGGCGCCGGCCCAGACGATCCAGATCACCTTGCGGCCAGGCTTGTCCTTGAGCGCGTCGATCAGGCGCTGCGCACCGGCGGTGAAGTCGGTGGTGGTGGCCGGCAGGTATTCCTCGTGGACGATCTTGGCGGTCTTGATCGCTTCCTTGAACGCCTTGACGCCGTCGCGGCCGAAGGCGTAGTCCTGCGCCAGGGTGGCGATGGTCACCCCGGGCTTGTCCAGCGCCACGGCGTTGGAGATCGCGTCCTGGGAGCTGTTGCGGCCGGTGCGGAAGATGTACTTGTTCCACTTCTCGCCGGTGATCGCGTCGGCCACGGCGGGCTCGACCAGCAGGATCTTCTTGTATTCCTCGGCCACCGGCAGCAGTGCCAGCGCGACGCCGGAAGAGCTCGGGCCGACGGCGATGTCGGCCTTGTCGTCGGAGTAGGCGGTGGCGAGCAGCGACTTGCCGAGGTCCGGCTTGCCCTGGTCGTCCTTCTCGATCACGGTCAGCTTGCGGCCGTTGACGGCCATGCTGCCCTGGGTGGCGAACTCCAGGCCCATCAGCAGGCCGGCCTGGGTCTGCTTGCCGTAGGCCTCCAGCGGGCCGGTGCGGCTGTAGACGTGGGCGATCTTGATGTCGCCGCCCGACTGCGCCAGCGCCATGGGCGCGGACAGGGTGGTGGCGGCGAGCGCGGCGAGCGCGACCAGGGTACGACGTTGCATGCGTTTGTCTCCTGCGAGGAAAAGGAAGGGAATGGGAACGCGACGGTCCTGCTTGCACATCGCGTGCCAGCGGCAAGTCCTTGATTTGCGGGCCAGTTTAGCCTTTGATGCCGTCGATTGACTGGATATCGTACAAACAATTGTCCGACATTCAGGCAATTGCCTTGTTTTCAGACAGCTGCGCCAGGCGCTCATAGAGCTTGGCCCGGGAGATACCCAGCAAACGGGCGGCGGCCAGCTTGTTGCCGCCGGTGGCCGCCATCGCCGCCGCGATGGCGGCGCGCTCCACCTCCGCCACCTGGTCGGCCAACGGCCGCAGCCGGCGGCTGTCGGGTCCGGGTTGCGGCAACGTGGGCACGGCCACGACAGGCGGCGCCACGATGCTCTCCACGCCTGCGTCGCGCAGCACCTGCTCCAGGTGGGCGGCCTCGATGCGCTGCGACTCGCTGCGCATGGCGGCCTGCTCCAGCACGTTGCGCAGTTCGCGGATGTTGCCGGGCCAGGACTGGGCGGCCAGCAGCGCCATCGCCTCGGCACTGAGCTCCGGCGGCGCCATGCCGTTGCGCAGCGCCATGTCCTCGCCCAGCGCCTCCACCAGCGCCGGCACGTCGGAGCGGCGCTCGCGCAGCGGCGGCACCCGGATCGGCAGCACGTTGAGCCGGTAGTACAGGTCCTCGCGGAAGCGGCCCTCGCGCACCAGCGCGCCCAGGTCACGCGAGGTCGCGGCGATCACGCGGGCATCGAAGGGCACCACCTTGTTGGAGCCCAGCGGCTCGATCTCGCCTTCCTGCAGCGCGCGCAGCAGCTTGGGCTGCAGGCTGGGCGGCATGTCGCCGATCTCGTCCAGGAACAGCGTGCCGCCGTCGGCCAGCTTGAACTTGCCGTCGCGGCCCTTGCGGTCGGCACCGGTGTAGGCGCCGGCCGCGACGCCGAAGAACTCGGCCTCCAGCAGCGTGTCGGGCACCGCGGCGATGTTCACGCTGACGAAGGGGCCGTTGGCGCGCGCCGAGCCGGCGTGGATGGCGTGGGCCAGCAGTTCCTTGCCGGTCCCCGTCTCGCCCAGCAGCAGCACCGGGCTGGAGGAACCCGCGGCGCGGCGCGCCTGCCGCTTGACTTCCACCGCCGCGGCACTGGAACCCAGGAAACTGCCCAGGGTGTACTTGGTGCGGCGCTGGGTCGCCAGCTCGCGCCGGGCGTCGTCCAGGTCGCGCTGCAGGTGGGCAAACTTCTGGATCAGCGGCTGCAGCGTGGTCTCGGGGTGGTCGAACAGCACGATCCCCAGCGCGCCGATCACCTGTCCGGCTTCGTCGCGCAGCGGGATGCGGCTGACCACGAAGGTGCCGGCGCGGTTGGACAGCAGGTCGATCAGGATGGGCTTTCCGGTGCGGATCACCCGGTCCATCAGGGTGTTGTGCACCACCTGCGAAACCGGGTGGCCGAGGAAGTCCTCCACCCGCTCGAAGCCCAGCGCCGGCAGGAAGCGCTTGTACTGCTCGTTGATCCAGACCACGCGCTCGTCGCGGTCCACCAGCATCATGCCTTCGCTGGCATTGGCGAACAGGTCGAACATCGACCGCGCCGCCAGCTCCAGGATGCGCTGGCCGTCGAGCGGCAGGGAGTCGTCTTTCATGCGGAGGATGGTAGCTCCGGAGATGGCGGATCCGGCTTCCGTCACGGCCGGGCAGGCGCACCGCACAATGCGCGCATGGACAGGTTGCGGATCGACAAGTGGCTGTGGAGTGCGCGCTTCTACAAGACGCGCTCGCTGGCGGCCGAGGAGATCGGCAAGGGCCGCGTGTCGGTGAACGGGCAGGAGGCCAAGCCGGCGCGCGAGGTGAAGGTGGGCGATACCGTCGCCATGCGCCGGGATGCGGTCACGCGCACCGTGGTGGTCAGGGGGCTGTCCGGCATGCGCGGACCGGCGCCGGTCGCCCAGCAGCTCTACGAGGAAACGCCGGAGAGCCTGCAGGCACGCGAGCAGGCGGCCCAGCAGCGCCGGCTGGCGCGCGAGCCCGCCCTGTCGATCGAGCATGGCCGCCCGACCAAGCGCGGCCGGCGCGAACTGGACGAAGTCCGCCGCGGCGGCTGGGGCGACCGGTGGAGCGCGTCGATCGACGACGACGAGTGAGGGCTGCTAGGCGCCCAGCCGGCGGCGCAGTTCCGCCACCGCGCTGTGCACCGTGGTGAGCACCGGCACGCCGCAGCGCGCCGCCACGGCGTCGCGGGCGCGGGCCAGGCTGAACTGCGCCAGCGCGATGGCCGTGCAGCCCTCCTCGACCAGCTGCTGTGCCGCCGCCGCCACGCGTTCGTCGTGGCGATCGCCCTCGCCCACATCCAGCGCCGCCAGGGCGCCCTCCGCCAGGCGGGTGCGCAGGTCCAGCTGCGGTGGGAACTCCGCCGGCATGGACGCCAGCGTGGGCGCGAAGCTGGCCACCAGGCCGATGCGACCGCCCAGCGCTGCCGCCTCGGCCACCATCGCCTCGTTGGGCTTGAGCACCGGCACCTGCGGGTGCGCGCGCGCCACCGCCTCGATGCACGGACCGAAGGCCGAGCAGGTGAACAGGATGGCATCGCTGCCACAGTCCAGTGCGTACGAGGCCAGGCGGGCGAAGCGCTGGTGCATGGCCGCGTCCAGCGTGCCGGCGCGGGCCAGGTCGGCCGACAGGCTGTCGTCCAGCAGGTTCATGCGCAGTGCCTGCGGCCAGTCACGGGCCAGCGCGTCGTTGATCGGCGCGACCGAATGCGCCAGTGCGTGGATCAGGGCAAGACGGGTCATGCCGGCTGCACCCGTCGCGGCGCCAGCCGCAGCCCCTGCACGAACCACACCAGCGCGACCAGCAGCAGGCCCGGCAGGTAGAACCAGTGCGGCGTCGGCCGGTCCAGCGGCACCTTGACCGCCGACACGTCCCAGCCCTGCTCGATGCCGGCCTTGCGGGCCACCGAGCCGAAGCGCACCGAACCGACCTGCACTTCCTGGCCCAGCGGCACCAGTTGCAGGCCGGCATCGGCCAGCCGCTTGCGCCCGTCCGCGCCGGCGGCGCCGAGCCGCACGGCCACCGTCTTGGTCACGTCGTCGCCCTCCAGCGTGGTGCCCTTGATCACCATCACCAGTCGGCCGTTGTCCGGCAGCCCGCGGGCGACGTCGAACACCTGCCCGGCCGGCACGTCACGGTACTCGGGACTGATCTGGTCCATGAAGAAGTCGGGGCGGAACAGCAGCACCACGGCCAGCGCCAGCAGCAGGTTCTCCCACCAGCGGCTGCGCACCCGGAACCAGTTCATGGTGATGGCCGCGAACACCAGCATGGCCACCGTGCAGGCGACCACGACGCTGAGCAGTTCCCACCAGCCGTCCACGTCGATCAGCAGCAGCTGCGGGTTGAAGATCCAGATGAAGGGCAGGACCACGGTGCGCAGCGCATAGAGCGCGCCCTGCACGCCGGTCTCGATGGCGTCCTCGCCGGAGATGGCGGCCGCGGCGAAGGTGGCCAACCCCACCGGTGGCGTGATGTCGCCCATGATCCCGTAATAGAAGACGAACAGGTGCACGCCGATCAGCGGGATCACCAGCCCGCTCTGCGCACCCAGCTCCACCACCACCGGCGCCATCAGCGTGGCGACCAGCACGTAGTTGGCGGTGGTGGGCACGCCCAGGCCCAGCACCAGGCAGACGAAGGCGATGAACAGCAGCATCGCGAACACGTTCCCCTGCGAGACGAAGTCCACGAACTCGGTCATGCGCAGGCCCAGGCCCGTGAGCGTGATGCCGCCGACGATGATGCCGGCCGTCGCCGTGGCGATGCCGATGCCGATCATGTTGCGGGCGCCGTCGTGGAAGCCTCCGACCACGTCCTGCCAGCCGGCCAGCCACGCGCCGGCCGCGGGCTGCCGGCGCAGCAGCTTGACCAGCGGACGCTGTGTCAGCATCAGCGCGACCAGCACCGTGATCGCCCAGAACGCCGACAGCGATGGCGACATCTGCTCCACCATCAGGCACCAGATCAGGGTGCCGATCGGGATCAGGTAGTGCAGGCCGGCGCGCACCGTGGGCCAGGTGTCCAGCGGCTTCGGGTTGTCGACGTCGATGTCCTCCGGCAGGTCGGGGCAGCGCGCCGCCTCGCGGATGGAATAGAGGTACAGCGCCGCCAGCAGCGCCCCCACGCCCCAGAGCGCGGCGTCACCCAGCAGCGACTGGATGGCGACCATCACGTAGTAGATGGCCGCCACCACGATGATGCTGCCGGACAACCCGATGCCGGTGCGCAGCAGCTTGTCGCGCACCGGCCGCGGCTCGCGACGCACGAGCGGGTTCATGCCCATCTTCAGCGCCTCGAGGTGGACGATGTAGAACAGGCCGATGTAGGACAGCACGGCCGGCAGCAGCGCGTGCTTGACGATGTCGGAATACGGGATGCCGACGTACTCCACCATCAGGAAGGCCGCAGCACCCATCACCGGCGGCATGATCTGGCCGTTGACCGAGCTCATGGTCTCTATGGCGCCGGCCTTGACGCCGCCGTAGCCGGACTTCTTCATTAGCGGGATGGTGAAGATGCCGCCGGACACCACGTTGGACACCGAGGAGCCGGAGATCATCCCGTTCAGCGCCGACGACACCACGGCCACCTTGGCCGGGCCGCCGCGCATGTGGCCCAGCGCCGCGAAGCTCACCTGCATCATGTAGTTGCCGCCGCCGCCCCGGTCGAGCAGCGCGCCGAACAGCACGTACACGAAGATCGCGCTGGTGGACACGCCCAGCGCGATGCCGTACACGCCCTCGGTGGTCAGCCACATGTGCGACATCAGGCGGCTGACCGAGGCGCCCTTGTGCTGCAGCACCTCGGGCATCCACGGCCCGGCCATGGCGTAGCCGATGAACAGCGCCGCCAGCACGGCCATCGGCCAGCCGACCGCGCGCCGCGTGGCCTCCAGCAACAGCACCAGCCCGACGACGGAAGTGACCAGGTCCATCGTCGTCGGTTGCCCCGGGCGGGTGGCCAGCTGGGCATAGAACAGAAGCAGGTAGGCACCGGCGAAGGCCCCGGCCAGCGCCAGCAGCCAGTCGAGCACGGGAACCCGGTTGCGCGGCGAACGGCGCGTGGCCGGCCAGGCCAGGAAGGCCAGGAACATCGAGAAGGCCAGGTGGATGGCGCGGGCCTCGGTGTCGTTCAGCACGCCCCAGCCCAGCGCGAAGGGCAGCGGCGAGGCGTACCAGTACTGGAACACCGCCCACGCCAGCGCCGTGCCGGTGATCACCAGCGCGGTGACGCCGGCGGGCTTGCGCCCGCCGGCGTCGGTGTCCGCCACCAGTTCCTGCAGGGCCTGCGGCGCTTTCTCGATGTCGGTGGCCATGCTCTCGTTCTCCTCGTGCAACAAAAAAGGGCGAAGTGCCCTTCGCCCTTGTCCGCGTGGGGCGCGATCCTTACTGGACCCAGCCCTTTTCCTTGTAGTAGCGCACCGCGCCCTCGTGCAGCGGGGCGGACAGGCCGTCCTTGACCATGTTCTCCGGCTTCAGGTGCGCCAGCGCCGGGTGCAGCTTCTTGAACTCCTCGAAGTTGTCGAACACCGCCTTGACCATCTGGTAGACCGTGTCGGCCGGGGTCTTGGCGGACGCGACCACCGTGGCCAGCACGCCGTAGGTCTGCGTCGGGTCGGGGTTGTTCGGGTACAGGCCGCCCGGGATGGTCGCCTTGGCGTAGTACGGCTTGTCAGCCACCAGCTTGTCGACCGCCGGACCCGTGATCGAGACCAGCTTGGCGCCGCAGGTGGTGGTCGGGTCCTGGATGTTGGCGCTCGGGTGGCCAACGGCATAGAAGAAGCCGTCGATCTTGCCGTCGCACAGGGCCGGGCCGTGCTCGTCGGCCTTGAGTTCGGAGGCGAGCGAAAAGTCGCTCATCTTCCAGCCCATGGCGGCCATCAGCTCCTCCATCGAGGCGCGCGTGCCCGAGCCGGGGTTGCCGACGTTGAAGCGCTTGCCCTTGAGGTCGTTCAGGGTCTTGGCGTTCACTTCCTTGCGCGCCACCACGGTGAACGGCTCCGGGTGCACCGAGAACACCGCGCGCAAGTCGCCGTAGGCGCCCGCATCCTTGAACTGCGTCACGCCCTTGTAGGCGTTGAACTGCACGTCGCTCTGGGCGAAGCCGAGGTCGAGCTCGCCGGCCTTGATGGTGTTGACGTTGAACACCGAGCCGCCGGTGGATTCGACCGAGCAGCGGATGCCGTGCTTGGCGCGGTCCTTGTTGACCAGCCGGCAGATGGCGCCGCCCGCGGCGTAGTACACGCCGGTGACGCCACCGGTGCCGATGGTGACGAACTTCTGCTGCGCGATGGCGGGGGCGCTGAACAGCGCCGCCGTCACGGCCGCGCAGCCGGCCAGTGTCGGGACCAGGTTCTTCAGACGCATGGGGATGGCTCCTTGTGGTTGGTTTTCAGATGGAAGCGATCGCGGCCTCGAGCGCGGCTTGCAGCCGTTGCGCGACGAGACCCAACTCGGATTCACTGGCGATGAAAGGGGGTGCCAGCAAAACGTGATCACCATAGTGGCCGTCCACCGTGCCGCCCATCGGGTAAACCATCAAGCCGTGTGCCATGGCCTGCTTCTTGAGTCGCGCATGCAACTTGAGCGCCGGATCGAACGGTGTCTTGCTGTCGCGTTCGCGCACCAGCTCGACGCCCCAGAACAGGCCCCGGCCGCGGATGTCGCCCACGTGCGGGTGCGCGCCCAAGGTCTCCTGCAGCAGGCCGTGCAGGAACTCGCCGCGACGGCGCACCTGCTCGAGCAACCCGTCGCGTGCGATCACCTGCTGCACGGCCAGCGCGGCCGCGCAAGCCACCGGATGGCCGAGGTAGGTGTGGCCGTGCTGGAAGAAGCCGGAGCCGCCGGACATCGCCTCGACGATGCGCCGCTGGGCCAGCACGGCGCCGATCGGCTGGTAGCCGCCGCCCAGACCCTTGGCAATGGTGATCAGGTCGGGCACCACGCCCTCCTGCTCGCAGGCGTGCAGCGTGCCCGTGCGGCCCATGCCGCACATGACCTCGTCCAGGATCAGCAGCACGCCGTGGCGGTCGCAGACCTCCCGCACGGCCTTGAAGTAGCCGGGCACCGGCGTCAGCACGCCGGCCGTGGCGCCGCCCACCGTCTCGGCAATGAAGGCGATGACCTGGTCCGGGCCGATGCGCAGGATCGCTGCTTCCAGCTCGCGCGCCAGCCGCTGGCCGTACTGCTCGGGCGTCTCGCCGGCCTGCAGCTCGCGATACGGATAGCACGGCGACACGTGCGTGGCCGGCATCAGGATGGGGGCGAAGGGCTCGCGCCGCCAGGCATTGCCGCCCACCGCCAGCGCGCCCAGCGTGTTGCCGTGGTAGCTCTGCCGCCGGGCGATGAAATGGCTGCGCTGCGGCTGCCCGATCTCGAGGAAGTACTGCCGCGCCATCTTCAGCGCCGCCTCGACCGCCTCTGAGCCGCCGCTGACGAAATAGGCATGGCTGGTGCCGGCCGGGGCGGTGCGGACCAGCTCGTGCGCCAGCTCCTCGGCCACGTCGGTGGTGAAGAAGCTGGTGTGCGCATAGGCCAGCTGGTCGGTCTGCGCGTGCATGGCCGCCAGCACGTCGGGATGACCGTGCCCCAGGCAGGACACCGCCGCGCCACCGGAGGCGTCGAGGTAGCGGCGGCCTTCCCGGTCGGTGATCCACACGCCCTGGCCCGAGACGGCGACGGGCGGCAGGTGGTGCAGGTGGCGGTGAAAGACGTGCGTGTCGGCCATGGCGCTTCCGATCGGTCCGGCGCAGCCGGGTGGCTGCCAAAGAGCGAAGCCCGCCAGGGGCGGGCTTGCTGTCGCTGGCGGAGACGGAGGGATTCGAACCCTCGATGCGGCTCTACACCGCATACTCCCTTAGCAGGGGAGCACCTTCGGCCTCTCGGTCACGTCTCCAGCGAGGGGCAATTATGCCCCAAGCATGCACTCTTCCATTGGCGCGCCATGGCCCGTTCAGGCCGGCGGTCCGCGCTCAGGCCGGCGGCGTGTCGAGGTCGAAGGCGCGGTGCAGCGCGCGCACCGCCAGTTCCATGTACTTCTCGTCGATCACGACCGAGGTCTTGATCTCGCTGGTGGAGATCATCTGGATGTTGATGCCTTCCTCGGACAGGGCGCGGAACATCTTGCTGGCCACGCCGACGTGGCTGCGCATGCCGATGCCGACGATGCTCACCTTGCAGATGCGGGTGTCGCCCTCCAGCCGGTCGGTGCCCAGCGTGGGCAGCACCTTGGTCTTGAGCAGGTCCATCGTGCGCGCATAGTCGTTGCGGTTCACGGTGAAGCTGAAGTCGGTCTTGCCGTCCTTGGAGATGTTCTGGATGATGACGTCGACCTCGATGTTGGCGCCCGCCACGGCGCCCAGGATGTTGTAGGCGATGCCCGGCCGGTCGGGCACGCCCAGGATCGACACCTTGGCCTCGTCGCGGTTGAAGGCGATGCCGGAAACGACGGCTTTTTCCATTTGTTCGTCTTCCTCGAAAGTGATCAGGGTGCCGGACTTGGCCTCTTCCTCGAGCGGGATGTCCCAGGGGGTGAAACTCGACAGCACGCGCAGCGGCACCTTGTACTTGCCGGCGAACTCGACCGAGCGGATCTGCAGCACCTTGGAGCCGAGCGACGCCATCTCCAGCATCTCCTCGAAGCTCACGCTGCGCAAGCGGCGCGCCTCCGGCACCACGCGCGGGTCGGTGGTGTAGACGCCGTCGACGTCGGTGTAGATCAGGCATTCGGCGGCCTTCATCGCCGCCGCGATGGCCACCGCCGAGGTATCGCTGCCGCCGCGGCCCAGCGTGGTGATGTTGCCGTCCGGGTCCACGCCCTGGAAGCCGGTGATGATCACCACCTTGCCGGCGTCGAGGTCGGCGCGCACGCGGCGGTCGTCGATCGAGTCGATGCGGGCCTTGGTGTAGGCGTTGCTGGTGCGGATCGGCACCTGCCAGCCGGCATAGCTGACGGCCTGCACGCCTTCGGCCTGCAGCGCGATCGACAGCAGGCCGACCGAGACCTGCTCGCCGGTGGAGCCCAGCATGTCCAGCTCGCGCAGGTAGGCGTCGGTCGGCTGGGCCGGTGCCAGTTCCTTCGCCAGCCCGAGCAGCCGGTTGGTCTCGCCGCTCATGGCGCTGGGCACCACCACCATCTGGTGGCCGGCCCGCGCCCACTTGGCGACCCGCTTCGCGACGTTGCGGATGCGCTCGGTCGAGCCCATCGACGTGCCGCCGTACTTGTGAACGATCAATGCCATGGAAGGTGCGACGAAGGAAGCGGAGCCGCGGGCTGTACGCCGGGTGCGCCGCTTGGGGAAAACCCGGGATTCTAGCGGCGCCGGGTCGGCGGCTCAGCCGCGCCAGCGCTGCCCGCAGGGAGGTCTCCCTGCGGCGAGAGCCGCAGCACGGTGCCGTCGCGCACCACAAAGCCCGTCCCCACCTTGATCCGCAGGCGGTGTCCGCGGGTCGTGCAATCGGCCACCTGGTCGAGCAGTTCCTCCATCTGGGCGGCGCTCGCCGTCGTGCCGTGGCGGCTGCGCAGCCAGTGGCGCAACAGGTTGGCCTGGCGCGCGCGGGAATGCGCCTGCACGCGCGCGATCACCGGCTCGCCGCCCATCGCGGCCAGGTCGGCGGCGGCCACTTCGTCGAGCAGCACCTGGGCCTGCGCGGCATGGCGGGCCGAGCGGGCGAAGGTGTCTCGAAACGACGGGAAGGCCTGCTCCAGCGCCGGCAACAGCTGGTGCCGGATGCGGTTGCGCGTGTAGCCGGTGTCGGCGTTGCTCGGGTCGTCGACGAAGACGGCGCCCTGCCCGCCCAGCCATTCCCGCAGTCGCACGCCCGGCACTTGCAGCCACGGGCGCAGGAACACCATGCCATGGCGCTCGAAGCGCGCCGGCATGGCCGCCAACCCCGGCAGCCCGGCACCGCGCGAGAGCGCCAGCAGCAGGGTCTCGGCCTGGTCGTCGGCATGCTGGGCCAGCAGCACGCAGGCCAGCCCGGCTTCGCGCGCCGCCTCGGCCAGCGCGCGGTAGCGCGCAACCCGCGCGGCGTCCTCGGGGCTGTCCCCGGCCCGGTGGCGCGCATCGACATGCCGCACGTGCAGCGCGACACCAAGCTCGTCGCAGGTGCGCCGGCAGTGCTCGGTGAAGGCGTCCGCGGCCACCTGCAGCCCGTGGTGCACGTGGATGGCCTGCACCTGGCCCGGCCAGCAACGCGCCGCGGCCCGCAGCAAGGCGGACGAATCGGCGCCGCCGCTGTAGGCGACGCCCAGGGGAAGGGGCGGATCCAGCGCGCTTAGCGGCGCCAGGAGGAGCTGGTCGGCCGCCTCAGCGGGAGTCGGCCTTGGTGTCGGTGAAGCGGCCATACCCTTGCAGCCGCTCGTAGCGCCGGTCCAGCAGCTCGCGCGTCTTGAGGTCGGCCACCTGGCGCCAGGCGTCGTTGAGCGCGCGCTTGAGGAACGCGGCCATCTGCTTGTGGTCGCGATGCGCGCCGCCGACCGGCTCGTTGACGATCTTGTCGACCAGCCCCATGGCCTTGAGCCGGTGCGCGGTGATGCCCATGGCGTCCGCCGCCTCCTGGGCCTTCTCCGAGGTCTTCCAGAGGATGGACGCACAGCCTTCCGGGCTGATCACCGAATAGATCGAGTACTGCAGCATCAGCACCTGGTCGGCGACCGCGATCGCGAGCGCGCCGCCGGAGCCGCCCTCGCCGATGATGGTGGTGATGATCGGCACCTCGAGCTGGGCCATCTCGTAGATGTTGCGGCCGATCGCCTCGGACTGGCCGCGCTCCTCGGCGTCGATGCCCGGGAAGGCGCCGGGCGTGTCGACGAAGGTGAACACCGGCAGCTTGAACTTCTCGGCCGTCTTCATCAGCCGCAGGGCCTTGCGGTAGCCCTCCGGCCGGCTCATGCCGAAGTTGCGTGCGGCGCGCTCCTTGGTGTCGCGACCCTTCTGGTGGCCGATCACCATGCAGGCATTGCCGTTGAAGCGCGCCAGCCCGCCGACGATGGACTGGTCGTCGGCGAAGTGGCGGTCGCCGTGCAGTTCGATGAAGCCGGTGAAGATCTCGCCGACGTAGTCCAGCGTGTAGGGACGCTCGGGGTGGCGCGCGATCTTGGTGATCTGCCAGGGGGTGAGCTGGCTGTAGATGTCCTTGGTGAGCTGCTGGCTCTTGCGCGAGAGCTGGTCGATCTCGCCTGAGATGTCGACCGCCGACTCGGTCTGCACGTAGCGCAGCTCGTCGATCTTGCTTTCCAGTTCGGCGATGGGTTGCTCGAAATCCAGGAAGGTTTTCTTGGCCAAGTTCTGGGTCCTGTGTCTCTGCTGTTTGTGGCCCGTCAATATTCCACGGGCAGCGGGTCGAGCGAGCGCCAAATATACCAAGTGGCCACGCTGCAGAAGGGCTCCCAGGCCTGCGCCACCTCGCGTGCGTCGCTGCGGCTGACCGGGTCGCCGGAGAAGTAGTTGCGGCTGATGCCGTTGATCAGGCCGATGTCGTCCAGCGGCAAGACGTTGGGCCGCATCAGGTGGAAGATCAGGAACATCTCCGCCGTCCAGCGGCCGATGCCGCGGATGCCCACCAACTCGGCGATGACGGCGTCGTCGTCCATGGTCTCCCAGGCGCCGACGTGGATGGCCCCGGAGTCGAAATGCAGCGCCAGGTCGACCAGGTACTCGATCTTGCGCGCCGACAGGCCGGCCGCCTGCATGTCGTCCACCTTGAGCTTGAGCACGTTGGCCGCGGTCATGCGCCGGGGCAGCCGGGCGAAGCGGTCCCACACGGTCTGCGCCGCCTTCACCGAGATCTGCTGGCCCACGATGCTGCGAGCCAGCGTGGTGAAGGCATCCCCGCGCGACTGCAGGCAGGCGTCGCCGAACTGCGGGATCAGCCGCTTCATCACCCTGTCCTTGCGCGACAGGTGCTTGCACGCGTCGGCCCAGTAGCCGGGGCGCGCGAATTCGACCGGGGAACCGGTGGCGTCGCTCAACTCGCGGCCTCCCAGGTGGTGCCGGTCGGCGAGTCCTTCAGCACGATGCCCTGCTGCAGCAGGTCGGCCCGGATGCGGTCCGCCTCGGCGAAGTTCTTCGCCTGCTTGGCCGCAGCACGCTCGGCGATGCGCTGGCGGATCGTGTCCTCGTCCAGCGTCGCGCCGCTGCGCAGGAAGGCCTGCGGGTCTCCCTGCAACAGGCCCAGCGTGCCGCCCAGCGCCTTCAGCAAACCCGCCGTCGTCGCCGACTTGCCGCGGTTGACCTCGGCGGCCAGGTCGAACAGCACCGCGACCGCCTCCGGCGTGCCGAAGTCGTTGTCCATGGCCGCCTTGAAGCGGGCAGCGTGCGGCTCCGACCAGTCGATGGCCGCCGGCACCTGCGCCGGCACCGAGGCCAGCGCGGTGTACAGGCGCCGCAGCGCGCCGCGCGCGTCATCCAGGTGGACGTCGCTGTAGTTCAGCGGACTGCGGTAGTGCGCCCGCACGATGAAGAAGCGCACCGTCTCGGGGTCGAACTTCTTCAGCACGTCGCGGATGGTGAAGAAGTTGCCCAGCGACTTGGACATCTTCTCGTTGTCGATGTTGACGAAGCCGTTGTGCATCCAGAAGCGGGCCAGCGGCTTGCCGTTCGCGCCCTCGCTCTGGGCGATCTCGTTCTCGTGGTGCGGGAACTGCAGGTCGGCGCCGCCGCCGTGGATGTCGAAGGTCTCGCCCAGCAGCGCGCAGGACATGGCGGAGCACTCGATGTGCCAGCCCGGCCGCCCGCGGCCGTAGTCGCTGTCCCACTGCGCGTCGGCCGGCTCGGACGGCTTGGCGGCCTTCCACAAGGCGAAGTCCAGCGGGTCCTCCTTGCCCTCCGCCACGGCCACGCGTTCGCCGGCATGCAGTTCGTCCAGCGACTTGCCCGAAAGCTTGCCGTAGCCCGGGAAGCGCCGGACCGCGAAGTTCACGTCGCCGCCGCTGCGGTAGGCCAGGCCCTTGCCTTCCAGCGTGCGCACGATGTCCAGCATCTGCGGCACGTAGTCGGTGGCGCGCGGATCGTGCGTGGGCCGCTCGATGCCCAGCGCGTCGAAGTCGCGGTACATCTCCTCGATCATGCGCGCGGTCAGGTTGCGCACCGGCTCGCCGTTGTCCAGCGCGCGGCGGATGATCTTGTCGTCGATGTCCGTGATGTTGCGCACGAAGGTCACGCGCAGCCCGGACGCCCTGAGCCAGCGCTGCGCCACGTCGAAGGCGACGGCGGAGCGCGCATGCCCCACGTGGCACAGGTCGTAGACGGTGATGCCGCACACGTACATCCGCACATGGCCGGCCTCCAGGGGAGCGAAGTCCTCCAGGGCACGCGTGAGCGTGTTGTAGATGCGCAGGCTCATGGAATGTTCGGGGAAACCTGCTGCGCCGCCGGGCGCAGCGCGAGGTAGTTCGCTATTCGATTGGCCGGGTCTTGCCGTCGAGGTGCCCGGTACAATCGGCCCGCAGTATAGGCCCTGCGCGCGACCCGGTCCGCGCCTTCATCGAACGCTCCATGCCGCACGCCCGCCTTTCCGTTTCGCGCCCGCTGCGCCTGCTGGCCCTGGTGGCCGCACTTGTCGCGCCCGCGCTGGCGCTGGCCGACGACTACGCCGACGTCAACCAGCTGTTGCGCAATGGCCGGCACGCGGACGCGCTGGCCAAGGCCGACCAGTACCTGGCCGCCAAGCCGCGCGATCCGCAGATGCGCTTCCTGCGCGGCGTGGTCCTGACCGAGTCGGGCAGGACACAGGAGGCGATCGCCGCCTTCGTGAAGCTGACCGAGGACTACCCGGAGCTGCCCGAACCGTACAACAACCTGGCCGTGCTCTACGCCGGCAGCAGCCAGTTCGACAAGGCGCGCGCCGCGCTCGAGATGGCGATCCGCACCAACCCCAGCTACGCCACGGCGCACGAGAACCTGGGCGACGTCTACGCCAAGCTGGCCAGCCAGGCCTACAGCAAGGCGCTGCAGCTGGACGCCGGCAACACGGCCGTGCAGCCCAAGCTGGCCCTGATCCGCGAGTTGTTCGCGCCGGCCTCGCGCGGCGTCAAGCCGGAGGCTCCCGGAGCCGCGGCTCCGGCCCCCGCGCCGGCCGTGGTGGCCAAGGCACCGGCCGCAACGCCCGCTCCGGCCGCTGCACCGGCTCCTGCTCCTGCCGCTGCGCCCGCACCGGCTCCGGCCCCCGTGGCCAAGGCTCCCGCGGCGGCACCGGCAGCAGCGGCCCCGGCCACCGATGCGTCGCGGGACGTGGAGAACGCCGTCCAGGCCTGGGCCAAGGCCTGGTCCGCCAAGGACATGCAGGCCTACCTGGCCGCCTACGGCCCCGACTTCGATCCCCCGGGCAAGCAGTCGCGCAAGGCCTGGGAAGAGGAGCGCCGCAGCCGCATCGTCCCGCGCTCGCGCATCTCGGTGCGCCTGTCCGACCTCGACATCGAGGTCGATGGCAGCAAGGCCACCGCGAAGTTCCGCCAGGCCTACAGCGCCGACGGCCTGAACATCAACGGCAACAAGACGCTCGAGTTGCGCAAGGTCGGCGACCGCTGGCTGATCGTGCGGGAAGCGGTCGGCTGATCGCCGGCCGGCCACCTGCCGGGCGAAGGGACGTTGCAGTCTTGAACCTCCGCTCTCCATTCCAGGGTCTACGCGGCCAGCGTGTCGCCGCGCTGTGCGCCGCATGGGCGCTCGCGCTGGCCGGCTCGGCACTGGCCGCGCCGCCCGCCAAGTCCAAGGCCAAGCCCAAGAAGACGCGCGCGGTCGCCGCACGCCCCGCGCCTCGCGACGGCCAGGCCGAAGCGCGCCTGATCGAGGTCTATCGCCTCGTCGGCGCGGGCCAGGCCAGGCAGGCGCTGGCGCGCGCCGAAGCGCTGGTGCGCGAGCACCCCAACTTCCAGCTGGCGCAACTGGTCTACGGCGACCTGCTCGCCTCGCGCACGCGGCCCGTGCGCAGCCTGGGCGACGTGCCGGAAGGCGCCGGGGCGCAGGGCGCGCAACCGCTGGCGGAACTGCGCGAGGAATCGCGGCTGCGCATCCGCGCGCTGCTGGAGCGCCCGCCGGCGGGCACCGTGCCCTCGCAGTTCCTGCAGCTGTCCACGCGCAGCCGCCATGCCATCGCCATCGATACCTCGCGCGCGCGCCTGTACCTGTTCGAGAACACGGCGCAGGGCATGAAGCTGCTGGGCGACTACTACGTCTCGGTCGGCAAGCAGGGCGTCGAGAAGGCCGTCGAAGGCGACCTGCGCACCCCGCTGGGGGTCTACTACATCACCAGCAACCTGGACCCCAAGACCCTCAAGGACTTCTACGGCGCCGGCGCGCTGCCGATCAACTATCCGAATCCCTACGACACGCGGCGCGGCAAGACCGGCAGCGGCATCTGGCTGCACGGCACGCCGCCCGCCCAGTTCGCGCGTCCGCCCCGGGCCAGCGACGGCTGCGTGGTGCTGGCCAACCCCGACCTCGAGCGCCTGCTGCGCACCGTGGAGATCCGCAGCACGCCGGTGGTGATCGCGCCTTCGCTCCAGTGGGTGGCGCCGGCGAAGCTGAAGGCCGAGGCGCGGCCGTTTGCCGAGACGCTGGCGGCCTGGCGCGCGGCCAAGTCCAGCGGCGTGGCCGAGCGCCTGCTGCCGTTCTATGCGAGCGACTTCTCCGCCGACGGCAAGGAGCTGGCGGAGTGGATGCCCCGGTTGCGCACCGAACTCGGCCGCGTCCGCGGCCGCGGCGTGCAGCTCAAGGACCTCTCCTTCCTGCGCTGGACCGACTCGGCCGAGACCATGGTGGTAACCTTCGGCGAGGTGCCCGAGGGCGCCCGCAGCGGCCCCGTCAAGCGCCAGTACTGGATGCGCGTGGGCTCGCAGTGGAAGATCTTCTACGAAGGAGTGATCGGTTGATTCCTGCCCTGACCCGCCGTGCTGCCGCCGGCCTCGTCCTTCTGAGCACGCTGGCTCCCGCGGCCTGGGCCCAGGCCGTCGCCCCGCGAGTGAAATTCACCACCTCGGCCGGCGAATTCGTCCTCGAGCTCTACCCGGACAAGGCGCCGAAGACGGTCGAGAACTTCCTGCAGTACGTGCGCGATGGCCACTACGACAACACGATCTTCCACCGCGTGATCGACGGCTTCATGATCCAGGGCGGCGGCTTCAAGCCGGACATGCAGCAGAAGCCGACCCGCACTCCCATCCCGCTGGAAACGCGCCCGGAACTGAGGAACGACCGCGGGACCATCGCGATGGCCCGAACCGCCAACCCGAACTCCGCCACCGCGCAGTTCTTCATCAACGTCGTCGACAACAAGGGCCTGAATGCGCCCCAGCCGGACGGCTACGGCTACGCGGTGTTCGGCAAGGTGGTCTCCGGCATGGACGTGGTCGACAAGATCAAGGGCGTGCCCACGGGCAGCCGCGCCGGCCACCAGAACGTGCCGACCACGCCCGTCGTCATCCAGTCGGCCACCGTGCTGAAGTAGGAACCAGGAGATATCCCATGCCCAACCCCAAGGTCGACCTTCACATCGCCGGACACGGCGTCATCACCCTCGAACTCGACGAAGCCAAGGCGCCGAAGACGGTGGAGAACTTCCTTTCGTACGTGAGGAAGGGCCACTACGACGGCACCATCTTCCACCGCGTGATCGACGGCTTCATGGTCCAGGGCGGCGGCTTCGCCCCGGGCATGAACCAGAAGCCCACCGACGCGCCGATCCAGAACGAAGCCAACAACGGCCTGAAGAACGACCGCTACACGGTCGCCATGGCGCGCACCAACGACCCGCACTCGGCCAGCGCGCAGTTCTTCATCAACGTCGCCGACAACGACTTCCTCAACCACAAGGCACCCAATCCGCAGGGCTGGGGCTACGCCGTCTTCGGCAAGGTGGTCGCGGGCACCGACGTGGTGGACCGCATCAAGGGCGTGAAGACCGGCCGCAAGGGCTTCCACGACGACGTGCCGCAGCAGGACGTGGTGATCGAGAAGGCGGTCGTCGCCTGAGGGCGCGCGGCGTTGTCGCTGCCGGACATCGCTGAACTCGCGGCCGGTGCCGGCTGGCGCTGCGCCGATTGCATCTCCGACCTGCACCTGCAGCAGGCCGAACCCGGCACCTTCGATGCGTGGCGCCGATACATGGCCTCCACGCCGGCCGACGCCGTGTTCATCCTCGGCGACCTGTTCGAGGCCTGGCCGGGCGACGACGTCGTCGACGAGCCGGGCTTCGAAGCCGACTGTGCCGCCGTCCTGCGGCAAGCCTGCGCACGGCGGCCGGTCTTCTTCCTGCACGGCAATCGCGATTTCCTGGTGGGCAAGGCGTTCGCCGCCAGCACCGGCGTGCGCCTGCTGGCCGATCCCACCGTCCTGTCGTTCGGCGGCGTGCGCTGGCTGCTCAGCCATGGCGACCTGCTTTGCCTGGCGGACGCCGAGTACCTAAGGTTCCGGGCGCAGGTGCGATCGCCCGGCTGGCAGCGCGACTTCCTCGCGCGGCCGCTGGCCGAGCGCCAGGCCGTGGCCCGGGCGCTGCGCGCGCAGAGCGAGGAGCGCAAGCGTTCCGGCACCGCCTATGCCGACGTGGATGCCGAAGCCGCGCGCGCCTGGCTGCGGGCGGCCGGCGCGGATGCGCTGATCCACGGGCACACGCACCGTCCGCGGGAGCACGAGCTCGGCGACGGCCTGCGCCGGATCGTGCTCACCGACTGGGACCTGGCTGCGTCGCCGCAGCGCGCCGAGGTCCTGCGCGTCGCGGCCGATGGTGGCTGGCAGCGCCTGCCTCTGGACTGATGTTCGGCTGGTGGCGCCGGCGCCGGGCGGCGCCTCCGATTCCCGATGCGCTCTGGCAGCAGGTGCTGTCCGCCTACCCGTTTCTCGCCCGGCGGCCCGGCCACGAGGACGCGCGCCTGCGCGAACTGGCATCGCGCTTCCTGCAGGCCAAGGAGTTCCACGGTGCCCAGGGCCTGGCGATCACCGACGAACTCGCGCTGGCCGTGGCCGCGCAGGCGGTACTGCCGGTGCTGCACCTGGGGCTGCACTGGTACGACGACTTCGTCGGCATCGTCGTGCACCCCGACCAGGTGGTGGCCAGGCGCAGCGCGCAGGACGAAGCCGGCGTGGTGCACGAATGGGAGGAGGTGCTGGCCGGCGAGGCCATGGAGCGCGGCCCGGTCATGCTCAGCTGGACCGACGTGCAGGACGCCGGCCGCAGTGCGGACCAGGGCTACAACGTCGTGATCCACGAGTTCATCCACAAGATCGACATGCGCGACGGCCAGCCGGACGGCTGCCCGCCCCTGCCGGCGGAACGGCGGCGGCAGTGGCATGCGGTCTTCGATGCGGAATACGAGCGCTTCCGCGAGAAGGTCGTCATCGCCGAGCGCTTCGGCGGCGAGCCGCCGTGGCTGGACCCGTACGGCGCCGAGAACCCGGGCGAGTTCTTCGCGGTGGCCGGCGAGGCCTACTTCGTCAACCGGAGCCGGTTCGCGCAGGAGTTCCCGGCGCTGGTGACGTTGTTCGACGGCTTCTTCCTCGGGCAATCAGGCGGTCCGGGCGTCGCCTGAAAGCCCTCCCGCCTTCAGCCGCGCAGCAGTACCTTCAGCACGTTCTGCAGCCGCCGCGCCGCACCCGCGTCGTGGGCGGTCGCGAGCACGCGCGCGGCGTCCTCGCCCCAGGTCTGGGTCGGCGAGGGATCGTTGCGGCGCGTGAGCAACTGCAGCTGCAACTGCCGCCGCGCCGCGATCTGGTCGGCGGGGGTCGGCGCCTCGGCCGCGATCTCGAGCCGCAGCAGGGCCTCGCCCGCATCGCCCGAGGGCGCGGCTTGCAGGGCCTTGACCCAGGCGCCGCGGATCGCGGGCGTGACCGCCCGGCCCAGTTCGCTCTGGCTGGGTACCTGCTCGGCGGAACGCTGTTCCCACGCCGCCAGCAGCTGGGTCAGGGCTTCGCCGTGGGCCTGTGCGGCCAGCTTCCTCAGGGCCTGCTGGGCGTGCTCCAGCGCATCGCGCTGGGCGCGGAAGGCCACGTCGCCCAGGCGCGGGCCGCGATCCTCCGCGGCCCGGTCACCGAAGCGCCCGCCGCGACCGCCATCCCGCCCCGGCCGGTCGCCGCCACGATCGCCGAACCGTCCGGCGCCGGGGCCCGATCGCCGGTCCCCGAACTTGCCGCCGCGGCCGGCCGGCTGCGGCTCCGCCCGCTTCATGCCCGGGCGGTCGTCGCCGCGCATGGCAATCACCGGCTTGGGCGCCGGCTTGGGGGGCGCCGCCGGCGCCTCGGCGGGCGCGGCAGCTTCGCCACCTTCCGCCGCTTCGCCAGTGCCCGGCTCGGCAGACGCTGCGCCATCCGTCGTCGCCGGTTGGGTCGGGGCCGCTTGCGCGCCCTCGCCCGCCGCGGCATCCGCCGCCTGCACCCGGGCCTGGTCGGCCCGCGCCTGCGCCTGGCCCTTCAGGGCCGCTTCCAGCGCCGCCATCGCGGAGCGGATCCGGTTCGCGTCGCCGCTGGCGTTGGCGGCCTCCAGCGCCTTCGACGCCTCGAGCACGGCGCGGTCGCGCTCGCTGAGCGCAGCGGCCGCGCGTTCGCGCTCCTCGGACTTGCGGTTGAAGGCGTCGTCGATCGGCTTGCGGAACGCATCCCAGAGCTTCTGCTCCTGCTTGCGATCCAGCGGCACGGCCTGCGCCTCGGCCTGCCAGCGCTGCTGCAGCGACTTGACGGCGTCGATGCGCAACTGCGGTGCGGCACCGAGCTCCCGGGCCTCCTCGATCATGGCGTGGCGCCGCTCCACGCTCTGCTTCTGTGCGCCGGCCAGCGGCGCCTGGGCCGCCTGGATCGCCTGCTTCCACTGGGGTTGCAGCTCGGCGAAGGCCTTCTCGCTCAGGTGGCCGGCCTCGCGCCAGCGCGCCTCGAACTGGTGGATGGCTCGGTTGAAGCCCTTCCAGTCGTTGTTCGCCGCGGTCGTGTTCTGCCCGGCCCAGGCCTGCAGTTCCTGGATCAGCGCGAGGCGCTGCGCCCGGTTCTCGGCCGCTTCGGTCTTGATCTTGTCCAGCCAGGCTTCGACCACCTTGTAGGCTTCGTTGCAGGCTTCGTCGAAGCGCTTCCACAGCGCGTGGTTGGGCGGGCCGCCCTGGTCGACCTGCTTCCACTGCTCGCGCAGGGCGCGCAGCTGCTCCTGCATCTTGCGACCGCCATAGCGGGGCTTGCGTTGAGGCGTTGCCGCCGCGGCCGCCGCGGGCTGGGCGGCGGCATCCGCCGCCGGCGCAGCCGGGGCATCCGCAGGGACACCTTCTGTCGTCGGCGTCGCCGCGGCGCCTTCCGCCTCACCGGCTTCCACCGGCTCCGCCCCGGTTTTCGGCGGCGCCTCGGCGGGCGCCTTGGCGGGGACCACTGGCTCGAACAGGGCTTCGGCCTTGGCCACCAGTTCCTGGCGCAACTGGTCGGCGCGCCAGCGCTGCCAGCCTTCCAGCTCGCCGGCCGAAGCCAGCAGCGCATGCGCCTGGTTCTCCAGCTTGTCGTCGACCAGCCGGGCATGCTCCTTTAGCGCGGCGCGGAGCGCCGCCGCCGCCCCGGCGGTTCCCTTGCCGTGGCCCTGCGCGATCTCCTGCTCCAGCTTGGCGATCGCGGCCGTGACCGCCTCGTTGGCCTTGGCCTTGAGCTCCGGATCCACCCGGGGCTTGGCCGCGACAGGGGCGGCCTCCACCGGCAGGCCGCGGGCGGCGCGCAGTTCGTCGGCCCACACCGGCACCGGCGGCAGGGGGGCGGCCGGATCGGCGTCGGCGGCGACCGCCTGTGCCAGCGCCGCCTGGAACGCATCCCAGACCACCTGCAGTTGGGCGCGCGACGCGTCGAGCAGGGGCGGGAAGCGCGAATCCACGCTCGGCCAGTTGGCATCGCCCACCAGGGCGTCGGCCTGGGCCTGCCACTCGGGTACGTCCGCGCGCAGCGCGTCGACAGCGACCTGGGCATCGCGCCAGGGCTTGGTGGACAGCACCTCGATGCGCTGGGCCAGCAGCACGGCGGCCTCGCGCTGCACCTGCACCCGGTGCTGCAGGTCCTCGATGCCCTTGACCCGGTCGGCCAGCTGCGTCTTCAGTGCGGCCAGCGGTTCGCGGCTCAGGGGCGCACCGGCCCGGGCAGCGTCGCGCTGCCAGGCCATGGCGTCGGCGATGTTCAGGCGAGGCTGGCCCAGCAGGGCCTGGGCCTTCTGCGCCCACTCGGCCGCGATCGCCTCCTGGCCGCGGGCGCGCTTGATCTCGTCCAGCCGCTCGCGCAGCACGCGGGCCGCGCCCTTGTCGCGGGCGCTCATCTCGCGGAACACTTCCTGCATCTGCTCGGCGCCGGGGTTGGCGGCGAGCCATTCGCGCAGGCGCGCGGCGCGCTCGCCCGAGGTGGGCGCGGAAAAGGCACCGCCGGTCAGCGCGTCGAGCGCCTGGGTGTCTTGGGTTCGGAGGCTGGCTTGGGTCACTTCGGTCGGTCTGGAAAAAAACACGCCCTCGCATGCGCGGGGGCCGGCTGTATTCTCGCCGCGATTCGCCCGGGCCCCTTGCGGGCCCGCAAAACAGGAAAGCCCGGCAGCGACCTGGGGCCATCTGCCGGGCTTGACGGCGGCGCAAGTCCATCCGTCGGGCGTGCCGGGGGAGGTCAATGGTCCCGGCGGCACAGGGAGCAAGAGATTGCCCCCAGGATTGACCGGAACCTGCGCACGAGGCGGGGAAGTCCCGGTTCAAGGGCCCGATTGCTCGGGTGCCTTGAACTTAGAGGGGTCTCCCGCCGAAATCAAGCGCACCTTTTCAATGGCGCCCTCCCGCGTGATTGCGGCTGCCGCATTGACAGCCGGCCCCTCTCCCGTCCGAGCGCGTCCGACGCGAGACACAGTTCACGTCCGACGCGACTCAGCGGGACTTCGGGCGTAAATGCATGATTCGATTTGCAAGAATACGCATAAATGTTAACTCTTTTATTCTTGACTAGTTATTTGGGCGACTCCTAGAATCCGCCGTCCCCGCCGTTGAGCTAGGGACAAACCCGAATCGCTGCCGAACCCGGCGAAGTCGGGGCGAGCACGGCAGGCTTGGAAGGAGCCCCGTTCGACCCGATGGCGTACCAATCCAAACGAGGAGCCCGGTGGCCCGCCGCTCGCCCGAGCCGCCCACCGCCGGCCCCCGCGTAGAAAGGAGTGCTATGACAGCGTCAGGAAAAGTGGCCCGCGCCACGCGGGCAAAAGCAGCCCGCGCCTTGCGGACCTTCGCCGCGGACGTCGCGCAGGGCTTTTTCGAGATCACCCACAACGGCCTGGCGGTCGTCGGCGTCGCGGTCGTCATCGCCCTGGCGGCCCTGGCGACCCGCCCGGAACTGAGGCATGCCGGCGAGACGCGCCTGATGAGCTGGCTGCAGGAGCGGCAAGTCGCCGCGCTGGGCATGGTGCCCGACCTGGGCGCCATCGACCGCGCCACGGCAGCCAATCCCAAGGAGCTGCCCAAGCAGCAGGCGGCGGTGGCCTACTGGCTGTCGCGCAAGTACCGGGTCGCCCCGGAGCCGCTCAGCGCCCTGGTGGCCGAGGCCTGGGAGGCCGGCACCCGCGCCAAGCTCGACCCGACCCTGATCCTGGCGGTGATGGCCGTCGAGTCCGGCTTCAACCCCTTCGCCCAGAGCTCGGTGGGCGCCCAGGGCCTGATGCAGGTGATGACCCGCGTGCACACCGACAAGTACGAGGTGTTCGGCGGCAAGCTGGCCGCCTTCGACCCGGTGACCAACCTGCGGGTGGGCGTCAAGGTGCTGCAGGAATGCATCCAGCGCGCCGGCTCGCTGCAGGCCGGCCTCAAGTTCTACGTGGGCGCGGCCCACCTGCCCGACGATGGCGGCTACGCCGACAAGGTCCTGGCCGAGCATGCGCGCCTGCAGCAGGTGGCCGCTGGGCGCGCAGTGCCCGTGTTCACCCCCCCGCCCGTGGCACCCCTGCGTACCGTGGCGCCCGCGCTGGGTGCCAAGCCAGACCTGGCGGCCGATTCCGAGGCCGAGAAGGTCGCCGCCCTGTCGGGCTTCTGAGCCGGCGCTCGGCTACACTTTCCCCCGCACGCGACTGGCGATAGGCGCGGCGCCCGAAAACGGGTCGCCCGCGCTGACGTGGGCCACCACCGGGGAGCGTGCCGCGGGAAGCCGGTCGTCCCGTGCCGCGCGCCATGTGCCGCGGCCTCGAACCGCCTCCTTTCCGCGATCCGCCGTTCGCCTGGGCAGCCCTCGTGTACCACAGGGACCATGTCTGTAAGGACTGCCGCATGTACCACCGCAACATCCTCATCGAGCAAACCGACCCCGAGCTCTGGACCGCGATCGTCGCCGAGAACCGCCGCCAGGAAGAGCACATCGAGCTGATCGCCAGCGAGAACTACGCATCCCCGGCCGTGATGGCCGCCCAGGGTACCCAGCTCACCAACAAGTACGCCGAGGGCTACCCCGGCAAGCGCTACTACGGCGGCTGCGAACACGTCGACGTCGCCGAGCAGCTGGCGATCGACCGCGCCAAGCAGCTCTTCGGCGCCGACGCGGCCAACGTCCAACCGCACTCCGGTGCCCAGGCCAACGAGGCGGTGTTCCTCGCCTTCCTGAAGCCCGGCGACACCATCATGGGCATGAGCCTGGCCGAAGGCGGCCACCTCACCCACGGCATGGCGCTGAACATGAGCGGCAAGTGGTTCAACGTGGTGAGCTACGGCCTGGACGCGCAGGAAGCGATCGACTACGAGGCCATGGAGCGCAAGGCGCGCGAGACCCGGCCCAAGCTGATCATCGCCGGCGCCTCGGCCTACGCGCTGCGCATCGACTTCGAGCGCTTCGCGCGCATCGCCCGCGAGATCGGCGCCATCTTCATGGTGGACATGGCGCACTACGCCGGCCTGATCGCCGCCGGCATCTACCCGAACCCGGTGCCGCATGCCGACGTGGTGACCACCACCACCCACAAGAGCCTGCGCGGCCCGCGCGGCGGCCTGATCCTGATGAAGGCCGAACACGAGAAGGCGATCAACAGCGCCATCTTCCCCGGCCTGCAGGGCGGCCCGCTGATGCACGTGATCGCGGCCAAGGCGGTGGCCCTCAAGGAGGCCCTGTCGCCCGAGTTCAAGGCCTACCAGGAGCAGGTGGCGAAGAACGCGCGGGTGGTGGCCGAGACGCTGGTCGAGCGAGGCCTGCGCATCGTCAGCGGGCGCACCGAAAGCCACGTCATGCTGGTGGACCTGCGCGCCAAGGGCATCACCGGCAAGGAAGCCGAGGCGGTGCTGGGCCAGGCCCACATGACCATCAACAAGAACGCGATTCCCAACGACCCGGAAAAGCCCATGGTCACCAGCGGCGTGCGCATCGGCACGCCGGCCATGACCACCCGCGGGTTCCGGGAGGAGGAGGCGCGCCAGACCGCCCACCTGATCGCCGACGTGCTGGACAACCCGCGCGACCCGGCGAACATCGCAGCGGTGCGCGAGAAGGTGAGCGCCCTCACCCGCCGCTTCCCGGTCTACGGCTGACCGCCATGAGGTGCCCCTTCTGCGGCAACGTCGACACCCAGGTGGTGGAGACGCGCGTGTCCGAGGAGGGGGACTTCATCCGGCGCCGGCGTCAGTGCGCGCACTGCGAGAAGCGCTTCACCACCTACGAGCGGCCGGAGGTGAGCTTCCCGGCCGTGGTCAAGAAGGACGGCCGCCGCATCGAGTACGACAGCGGCAAGCTGCGGGCCTCCATGAACCTGGCGCTGCGCAAGCGCCCGGTGAGCACCGAGCAGGTCGACGCCGCCGTCGAGCGCATCGAGGAGAAGCTGCTCAACCTCGGCCTGCGCGAGATCCCCAGTGCCCGCCTCGGCGAACTGGTGATGCGCGAACTCAAGAAGCTCGACAAGGTGGGCTACGTGCGCTTCGCCAGCGTCTACCGCAGCTTCGAGGACATCGACGAGTTCAAGACGGTCGTCGACGAGATCCGGCGCTGATCCTCAGCAGCTCGCGAGCGAGGTCTTGCGGATCTTGGGCCGGCCCAGCGCGTTGATGGCAATCTCGCGCGCTTCGGCCGGCGCGTCGCCTTCGCGGCACAGGGTGAAGGTACCGGCCTGGAAGGCGCCGGACGTGGTCTTCGACGTGCCGGTGCCCGTGTACGAGAGGTAGGAAGCCACCGGCGTGTTCCCGCTGAAGCGATAGCCGTCCGGCAGCGCCCCAAAGCTGCCGATCACCCGTTCGCCCGTGTCGGCCGCGCCATTGTTGTTGGCGTCGTGGAACACGATCCAACCCTGGGCCCAGTTGCCCCCTGTCTCGCAGCTCGTGCCCTGCCCCGACTTGCACAGCACGACCCGGGCATTGCGCTTGATCGCCTCCGAGCGGGCCAGGTGCACGTGGGCGGAAAAGCTGTTGGCGACCGAAGTGAGCTTCATCGAGTGCGTGGCCGACCGCCAGGACGGCACGGCAATGCTCGCCAGCGTGCCGCAGATGCAGACCGTGACCAGGGTTTCGGTCAGAGAAAAGCCGCGCGACGCGCGCCGGCTCGAAGTGCTCAGGGAGTGGGGGCGGTGCGGCGGGAACATCCGCCGCAAGGTAGGCCGCCGAGCGGCCGCGATCTGTGCGCGGCTGCCCGCCCCGGGTGTGACTTATTCGCGACCGGTCGGTCAGGGGCAGGTCGTCGCGCTCTCGGAGGCCACCTTGGCGCGGCCCGTCACGTCGATGGAGAGGGTCCGCTTCTTCGAACCCGGCTCGGGCGTTGCCCGGCACAGCGTCAGGTCCAGTTGCGCCGCCAGGCTCGTCATGCCGGAGCCCAGGAACTTGAGCGCCGTGGGCGGCGTGCTCCCCTCGCCCAGCAGGTAGTCGCCGCCGAGCGCCGGCTCCTGCAGGAAGCGGGTCTCTCCGCTGTCCAGCACGCCGTCGTCGTCGGTGTCCTGGAACACGATCCAGCCCTGCTGCCAGTCACCGGTACTGGCGCAGTTGGTGCCATCGGACGAGGCACACATCTTCACCGGGGCGTTGCGCTTGATCGCCTCCGAGCGGGCCATCCTCAGGCTGGCGGAGAAGGTGTTGGCGTACGAGGTCAGCTTGCTGTTCATCGCCGCCTCGTTGAACGCCGGCACCGCGACCATGGCCAGGATCGCCAGGATGGCGATGCCGATCATCAGCTCGACCAGCGTGAAGCCGGCTTGCCGGTGAGGCGAATGGGGCAAGCGGCGCGCCATCACTTCTGGATGTACCAGTACAGCCGGGACTTGGGCCGGGTGGATCCGCCGCCCCCGCTCTTCTGCACCACTTCCAGCGGCGAGTCGGGGCTGCAGCCGATGCAGAACGGCACCGTCTGGCCGTTGTCCAGCGTGACCTGGCCCGCAACCGCCGAGGGCGGCAGGCCGTCACCCGCCACGTCCTGGTAGAGGTTGTTGGTGCCGTTCTCCGAGCCGGCGTTCTTGTAGTTGACGTTGTAGACGCGGGTGGTGCCCAGGTTGGCCCTGCAGGTCTCCGAAGCGGAGGCGGCCGTCGCGGGCTGGTGGGTGCTGAACGTGACCACGCCGAAGATCGTGACCGCCGAGGTCACCACCTGCTCGGTCGGGTCCAGGTTGATGTACCAGCCCTTCTTGGAAGCCAGGGTCGCCGCCGACGGCGGGTTGTTGCCGGTGATCCCCACCAGCGAGTTCAGGCAGATGAGGTTGGCCCCGCATTCCGCGGTTCCCGGCCAGGCCCCGTCCGTCGGCTTGTCGGTGAACGAGAAGAACAGGTTGGAGACGTCCTTGGCCGCGGCATAGCTGGCAACCGGCTTCTCGCGGTCGCCCGACCCGATGAAAAGCGTGTAGCTGCCGTCCGTGTTCTGGATCACGCTGGGCTCGAACATGAACTTGCGGTTGGCCGTGCAGGAGGCTGTCGTATCGCAGCCCAGCGAGGCGATCTTCGTCATGGTCCAGGCCGCAGGCGCGCCCTGGAAATTGACGCGATAGACATTGCCGCCGAGGTCGGCCGTATACGCGTACTGCGCATGGCCGGTGCCGTCCGGCACGATCAGCACGTCGGCGATGACGCCTCGCGTCCCGCCCGTGTCGAAGCGGGCCACATAGGCGCCGGTATCGCCATCGACCACGTAGACGTAGTGGCCCTTGGAGCTCGACGTGCAGTTGTGATTGGCTCCGCTGGCGCCGCCGTCGAAGTCCTCGCAGGCGTCGTAGCCGCCGCCGAAGATCAGCAGGGGGCTGCTGCCGCTGTTGTAGTTGGCGTGCGTGAACGTCTTCACCGACGACCAGGTCTGGCCGATGCCGGACAGCTCGGAGGGCGAGCAGTCGCCACTGGCGCTGCACCCGATGCGCCATTTGAAGGTGGGCGACCTCGGCGTGCTGGCCGAGTTGGTCACGTCGAAGGCATAGATCGAGCGGCCGCCGCGCCGCATGGTGGCGTAGATGAAGGTCTTGGTGGTCCCCGAGACGTTGCCGTTGAAGGCGGTGATCGCCCCGTCCATGCCGTACTCCTTGGCGGTCGCCGAGGCGATCATCGACCCGGGATACTTGATCGAGGGATCGTTGTTGTACAGCCGCTTGATCTTGCCGACGAACTCATTGGGCATGAAGGCCCAGGCCTCCTCGCCGGCGCTGACCACCTGGCCGGTGGTGCCGATGCTGGTGCTGCGGTTCCCGTTCACCGCACGCAGGTAGCCGTCGTTGGCACCGTAGAACACCATCACGCTGGGCGAGCCGTCGGTGCCGAAGTTGACGGCCACCGGCCGGGAGTGCACGACGTCGCCGTGCATGGACAGGCGCCGGCCATTCGAATTCAGGACGTCGGTATCCGTCGCATTGCCGGTCGCGGTACCCAGCGCCCAGTTCCTCAGCGCGGTCGCCTCCGTCGAGGAGCTTGCGCCCAGCATGGACTGCGTCACGTTGGTGGCATCGAACGTGACCATGCTGGAGCAGGTGCTGTTGTTGCAGGTCAGCACGGTCCGGGTGCTGCTGCTTCGCAGCTTGTAGGCCTGTGCGCCCTTCTCCACCACGTTGCCGTCGGGGTAGTTGGACTGCCGGGAGTCGGCGATCGTCAGGCAGTCGCCCTTGGGCGCGCTGGCCCACTCCGTATCCACCGCGCCCGGGGTCCAGAAGCTGCGGGCGCACTCGGTGATGAAGCCGGTGAGGTTGTTGATCGCCGGGTTGCTGTCGGCGTCCTGCAGCTTGAGCGAACCGCTGCTCAGGCCGACCTTGTACTGCTTGAGGTTGCCGGCCCAGCGCGGGTAGGAATCCTGGTCGGGACGGAACATGCCCACGTACACCTGGTTCAGGAAGGTACCCTGCGTGTTCACCGAGATGGGCAGCGACACCGAGGCGAACACGCTGTTGACCGACTGGATTTCCGAGAAGATGTTGTTCAGGGTGTCCAGGATCTGGGAGCCATCGCTGGTGATGTCGAAGTACTTGCCCGACGACTGGGTGGCCATGCTCTTGAGCAGCGCGGTCCAGCCCGGGCCCTGGCCGGTTGTTTCCTTGTTGATGTCGATCGTGTAGACCGTGGCGGCCAGCGAGCTCTGCTTCATCCAGCGGGCCCATTCGTCCGCCACGTTCTCCTGCGATCCCGCCGGGTTCAGTTGGATCTCCGCCGTGGAGCCACCGGCGGCGGCGAGTGCATTGCGGGCCGCGGTCAGGTCGCTGTTGTTGTCCTGCGCCGGTCCGTTGCTGATGTAGATGATGTAGTTCTTGGCGCAGCTGTCGGCGTCGATCGGGCTGACGTACTGCGTGGCCGACTTGCTGGTCAGCGCGTTGCCGGCCAGCGCATGGACCGCGTCGTCGACGGCCGAACCCTCCGTGTTGCCGGCGTAGTCGGTCTTCGCCTTGCCGTTGCCGGCGTGCGGCTCCAGCCCCTTGAGGTACTGGTAGGCCTCCCACATGGCCTTCGCGCCCTTGCCGCCATTCGACTTGTCGCCGTTCTTGTCGAAGCCCGCGATCATGGCGGCGTACTTCGCCTTGGTGCCGCTGTCCAGCAGGCGGACCGCCGCACGCACGTAGCCGCCGGCTTCGCCGCTGTTGCTGCCGCCCGTCTCCGTGAACATCATGATCCCGACCCGGAACTTGTCGGCCGGCAGGCTGTTGAACAGCGACGACAGCGCCGCCATCTCGTTGGTGAAGGCGTTGTTCCAGTTGGCCGTGTTGTCCAGGATGATCAGCACGTTCGGCGCATCCGTGGACGCCGTGTTGTTCCCCATGAAGAGGTCGATGTCCTCGGCGGCAGCGGCCACGGGCAGGACCAGGGCCAGCAGCGCCAGGAGCCAGGTGGTCAGGTGTCTTTTCATGTTGTTGCCTCGCCTCCCATCCACTCGTTCACGGGCACACCGCCGTCTTCTCGGCGTCCGTCAGCAGCACGCGCACGCCTTGGCGCACGCGCACCCTGGAGCCCGTGGCCGCGTCGTTGACGGTGGCATCGATGTCCCAGTCCGTGTGCCAGGTGGTGGCGGCGCCACCGCCCATGGACAAGCCGATGGAGCTCGGGGCGCCACTGGAAGCGATGGCCGCCTTTACGCAGGTCGGTGCCGCCACGTTCACCGTGTAGTCCTTGTTGCCGTCGCTGTCGATGTCGACGTCGACCTCCTGCGCGGTCGGTGCCGCGGTGAAGGCCGAGCCCATCACCAGTTCGGCCGCCCGGTTGCCGGCAGCGACCGCCTCCTCCCGCACCTGCATGTTGCCGACCGCCTTCAGGTTGGAGTTGCTCAAGGTGAAGCCGCCGATCACCACCAGGGTGATGATGGCCAGCATGATGAGAGCGACGACCAGCGTCGCGCCGCGCTGCGACGTCAGGGCGCGCTTCATGGCGTCTCCCTCCGTCCCGAGACGTTGGTCAGCCGGATCGTCTGCGTGAACAGCTGGCGCCGGTAACCGTCGTTGGCGGCGCCCAGCGACAGCTTGTCGCCGGACGTTCCCAACACGTAGGTGTTGCCGTCGGTGTGGCCGGACGTGGGCTCGTCGCTGCGCACCAGCACGTACAGCTTGGCCGTCACGGCGTTCATCAGTTGCGCCGGCGTGCAGGGCGTCGCACTGGTGCAGCGCACGTAGGTATCGGGATTGCCGTCGCCCCGGTTGGTGGGGGAAGTGAAGCCGGTGCCGGCCCAGTTGACCGCGGCCGTGAAGTCGACCGCGGCGCCGCTGTCGCTGACCGTGTCGAGGCCGAACTCGACGACGAAGGCTTCCACGTTCTCGATCAGGGCTTGCGCCGTTCCCTGCGTGCCGCCGTTGATCCTGGACATCATCAGCGTGGGCGTGCCGCCCACCAGCTTGACGTAGTAGATCGTGGAGGCGTACTTGTAGACCGGCGCCTGGGCCGCGCAGGCGGTGCCCGTGACGGTGTCGCGCTGGGTCAGCGTGAAGGTGGCGGTGCCGGTCGGCGCCGTCTGCATCATGTAGCGGGCGGGGTCGGTCGAGCAGCGCGAGGCCTGGAAATAGATCTCGCCCGACGGATTCGGGATCGCCGCGCACTCCTCGGTGCCGTCGCCGGCCGCGCAGGGCTCGGCGTGCCGCACCACCAGCACGTCGGTCGCGGGCACCGGATTCTTGACGATCGCGACGGGACTACCGCACACCGGCGCAGTGCCCGCAGTGGTACGGCTGAAGGCGCCCGGCACCTCGTAGGAAGCAATCGGCACGCCCACCACATTGGCCACGTACTCGGCACTGCTCCAGTCTGGGCTGCACGGGTCCGGCACCGCGGTCGGCACCTCGCCGCCCAGGTTCGCGGCCGCCGGCGCGGCGGAGGAGGTCAGGTCGTCGAACTGCGGCAGGTAGCCGCCCCAGAACCCCGCGTGCGCGATGTCGCCCTGCAGCAGCATCATGCTGAGCCGCCCGTTCTCGATCATACGGTTGCTCTTGGACAGCTCGCTGTTGCCGCGGCTCACGTTGGCCAGCAGGGCCAGCAGGGCGATCAGGATGAACAGGCCGAGCGCCATGCCGACCATGAGCTCGACGAGCGTGAAGCCCGCCTGGCGAAGGCTGCGCGGCGTCATAGCGTGGCGATCCGCACCAGCGTGGTGACCACGCGGCGGCACTTGTCGCCGCTGCATTGCGCACCGTCGTACTGGTTGGCGCCGCAGGTCACCGACGCCGGCGGTGCGCTGATCGGGGCCATCCCCTGCCACGCGACCGTCACCATGTATTCGCTGCTGCTCAACTGGGCCACGCAGCCGCGTGCGCCGACCATGGCGCCCACGCTGGCGCCGCCCTTCTTCACGTTGTCACCCTGCAGGGCCCTGCACCACTCGCCGATGTCGATGTCGGCCGTGGTGGACGTGCTCGTGGGGCAGGTGGCGCCGGTGCCCGTGGTCGTGACGTAGGACGACGCATGGTTGCGGTTGGCGGCCAGCCGGTTGGCCATGTCGCCCAGCAGCATCAGCGCCTGGCTGCGCTGGTAGGACTCCAGTTCCGACACCTGCATGCGAACCTGCAGGCCGGCCATGCCGAGCAGGCCGAAGGCGATGATGACCATGGTCACCAGGACCTCGATCAGGGTGGCGCCGCGCTCGCGGCGCAGCGGGGCGCGGCGCTTCACCACTTGTCTACAGGCGCCTTCTCGCCGTTGCTGTTGAGCGTCAGTGAGCCATCCGGGGCCTGGGCGCCGCCGCTGATGGGCGCCAGGGTGAGGGTGAACGCCGGCACCGAGGTGGCCGGCGACACCGTGGTGTTGGTGTCGATCGAGAGGGTGTACCTGCCGGACACCTCCGATGGCAAGCTGTAGCCCAGGTCGGAAGCGCTGGTCGCATAGGCCCGGTTGGCCAGCAGGTATTGCTGCTGCCGATTGGCGATCTCCATCATCTGCGCCTGGGCCGCCCGGCGGGCACCCTTGCGAGTGTGCTCGGTGTAGGCGGGGTAGGCGACGGCCGCGAGGATGGCGATGATCGCCACGGTGATCATCAGTTCGATCAGGGTGAAACCGCGGGCTTTCTTCTTGGTCATGGGCCGCTCTCCTCCGCTCACAGCTTTCGGGCAGGCAGGAACATAGCGCGGCACCCCTCCCCTGCCACCCGCAACCCGACAGTCGGTCAATGACACCAGCCAAGTGGCTCGCCGTCGGCGCCACCGCGACCGGGGGCCGGCCGGCGTGGCCGACAATCCGGGCATGGCACCCACCGACCCGATGCAGCAAGCGCTGGCCCTGGCCCACCGCTCGGTGGGCCTGTCCGAGCCCAATCCGCGCGTCGGTTGCGTGCTGGTGGCGCCCGACGGCTCGATCCTGGGCCAAGGCCATACCCGGGAGGCCGGTGGCCCGCACGCCGAGATCGTGGCCTTGCGCGACGCGGCAGCGGCCGGTCGCGATGTCCGGGGCGCGACGGCCTACGTGACGCTGGAGCCCTGCTCGCACCACGGCCGCACCGGCCCCTGCTGCGACGCCCTGATCGCGTCCGGCATCGCCCGGGTCGTCGCGTCGGTGGTGGATCCGAACCCCCAGGTCGGCGGCCAGGGCCTGGAGCGCCTGCGCGCCGCCGGCATCCAGGTGGAAGTGGGCCCGGGGGCCGAGCAGAGCCGCGAGCTGAACCCCGGCTTCTTCCATCGCATGCAGCACGGCGTGCCCTGGGTGCGGCTGAAGGTGGCGGCCTCGCTGGACGGCCGCACCGCGCTGGAGGACGGCCGCAGCCAGTGGATCACGGCGCAGGCGGCGCGCGCCGACGGCCACGCCTGGCGGGCCCGTGCCGGCGCGGTGCTCACCGGCATCGGCACGGTGCTGCAGGACGACCCGCTGCTGGACGTGCGGCTGGCGCCCACGACCCGCCAGCCGGCGCTGGCGCTGGTGGACAGCCGGCTGGAGGTGCCGCTCACGGCGCGCCTGTTCGGCCCCTCGCGCAAGCTCTGGATCTACACCGCCCAGCCGCCCTCCCCGCGCTGGCTGGAGCTGCAGGAGCGTGGCGCCGAGGTGATCTCGCGCCCGGGGCCCGGCGGCAAGGTCGACCTGGCCGCCATGCTGCGGGACCTGGCGGCGCGCGAGGTGAACGAGCTGCACGTCGAGGCCGGGCACAAGCTCAATGGCTCGCTGCTGCGCGAAGGCCTGGTGGACGAGCTGCTGGTCTACCTGGCGCCCAGGCTGATCGGTGCGGGCCAGCCGATGGCGAACCTGGGGCCCCTGGGGGAGCTGTCGGACGCGCTGCCGCTGCAGTTCACCTCGGTGGAGCGGATCGGGGCCGACCTGCGGGTGCTGGCGCGAGTGACCGGGCGCGACAGGGCCTGATCCATTCCCTGCGAAAATGCCGGGATGTTCACCGGAATCATCACCGGCGTGGGGCGCATCGCCGCCGTCCACGACCTCGGCGCCAGCCCGGAGCACGGCAAGCGCATCACCGTCGAGGCGCCCGCCGGCTACCTGGAGGACGTGTCGGCCGGCGACAGCATCGCCCTCAACGGCGCCTGCATGACCGTCACCACCCTGGCCGCCGACCGCCGGGCCTTCACCGTCGACGTCTCGGCCGAGTCGCTGGACAAGACCAGCGGCCTGGACCAGGCCGGCCCCGTCAACCTGGAAAAGGCCCTGCGCGCGCACGACCGCCTCGGCGGGCATATCGTGTCGGGCCACGTGGACGGCATCGGTTCGGTCACCCGGTTCGAGCCGGTCGGCGAAAGCCATGAACTGCGCATCCTCGCGCCCGCCGGGCTCGGCAAGTACCTGGCCTACAAGGGTTCGGTGGCCGTCAACGGCGTCAGCCTCACCGTCAATTCGGTGCAGGACGGCGAACAGGGCTGCGAACTCAGCATCAACCTCATTCCCCACACCGTGCAGAACACCGCCTTGCATGCGCTGCGACCCGGCAGCCGCGTCAACCTCGAAATCGACCTGATCGCCCGCTACGTCGAACGCATGCTGGGCGCCGGCGCGCAGGCGCAGAAGGTGCCCGCATGACAACCAGTGCCGCGATTGCACCGGTCGAGGAGATCGTCGCCGAACTCAAGGCCGGCCGCATGGTCATCCTGGTCGACGAGGAGGACCGCGAGAACGAGGGCGACCTGGTCCTGGCCGCCGACCACGTCACGCCCGAGGCGGTCAACTTCATGGCCCGCTACGGCCGCGGGCTGGTCTGCCTGACCCTCACGCGGGAGCGCTGCGAGCGCCTGCGCCTGCCGCCCATGGTGGCGCGCAACGGCACCAAGATGGGCACGGCCTTCACCGTCTCGATCGAGGCGGCCGAGGGCGTGACCACCGGCATTTCCGCCGCCGACCGCGCCCGCACCGTGCAGGCGGCCGTCGCGCGCGATGCCCTCCCCGAGCACCTGGTGCAGCCGGGCCACATCTTCCCGCTGCAGGCGGTGGACGGCGGCGTGCTCATGCGAGCCGGCCACACCGAGGCGGGCTGCGACCTCGCCGGCATGGCCGGCCTGACGCCCGCCGCCGTGATCTGCGAGATCATGAAGGACGACGGCACCATGGCGCGCCTGCCCGACCTGCAGCTGTTCGCCGCCGAGCACGGGCTGAAGATCGGCACCATCGCCGACCTGATCGAACACCGCAGCCGCACCGAATCGCTGGTGCGCCGGGTCGGCTCGCGGCCGCTGCAGACGGCCTGGGGCCGCTTCGTCGCCCATGCCTGGCAGGACCTGCCCAGCCAGGGCCTGCACCTGGCGCTGGTGCTCGGCGAGTGGTCGCCCGAGGAAGCGATCCCGGTGCGGGTGCACGAGCCGCTGTCGGTGCTGGACGCGCTGGAAACCGGGCGCGCCATGCACTCCTGGAGCCTGGACGCCAGCCTGCAGCACATCGCGCGCGCCGGCAAGGGCGTGGCCGTGCTGCTCAACTGCGGCGAATCGGCCGAGCAGCTGCTGGCGCAGTTCGAAGGCACGGCGCGCTCGGCGCAGGCGCCCGAGCGCGGCGGCCGCATGGACCTGCGCACCTACGGCATCGGCGCCCAGATCCTGCGCGATTGCGGCGTGCAGCGCATGACGCTGCTGGGCAAGCCGCGCCGCCTGCCCAGCATGGCCGGCTACGGACTCGAAATCACCGGGCACCTGGCCCCGGAACCCCGATAAGGACCCTTCATGTTTGGCGCTGACAAAGGCAAGGCCGACCGGCTGGACGGCAAGGGCCTGTGCATAGGCATCGTGCAGGCCCGCTTCAACGAGAGCATCACCAACGCCCTGGCCGAGGCCTGCAAGGGCGAGCTGGGCCGGCTGGGCGTGGAGCCCGGCGACATCGACCACTTCTTCGTGCCGGGCGCCCTCGAGGTCCCGGTCGCGCTGCAGGCGTTGGCCGAGAAGGGCCGCTACGACGCGCTGGTCGCGCTGGGTTGCGTGATCCGCGGCGAGACCTACCACTTCGAGCTGGTGGCCAACGAATCGGCCGCCGGCGTGAGCCGCGTGGCGCTGGACTACCAGCTGCCGGTCGCCAATGCCGTCCTCACCACCGAGAACCTCGAGCAGGCCGTGGCGCGCCAGACCGAGAAGGGCATAGACGCCGCCCGGGTGGCGGTGGAGATGGCCAACCTGCTGGACGCGATCTGATGGCCGGTGAACGCAAGGCCCCCGCCCGCACCGCCACCGGCGCACGCAAGGCATCGGCCAAGTCGACGCGCAGCCGCGCCCGCGAGTTCGCGCTGCAGGCGCTGTACCAGCACCTGGTCGGCCGCAACGACGCCGCCTCGGTCGACCAGTTCACGCGCGGGCTGGCGGGCTTCCACAAGGCCGACTCGGTGCACTACGACGCGCTGCTGCACGGCTGCATCGAGCAGGCGCCGGCGCTGGACGCGCTGATCGAACCCCTGCTGGACCGCAAGCTGGCCGAGATCTCGCCGATCGAGCACGCGGTGATGTGGATCGGCACCTGGGAGTTCCAGCATGCGGTGGATGTGCCCTGGCGCGTGGTGATCAACGAGTGCATCGAGCTGGCCAAGGAGTTCGGCGGCACCGACGGCCACAAGTACGTGAACGCGGTGCTCAACGGACTGGCGCCCACCCTGCGCGCCACCGAGGTCGAGCACGACCGCGCCAGCGGGAAGGCGCGCCCGTGAGCATCCGCATCGCGCGCCGCGCCGAGCGCATCGAGCCCTTCTACGTGATGGAGGTGGCCAAGGCCGCCTCGCAGATGGCGCGCGAAGTCGCGCGCAGCGACCGGCCCATGGTGTTCCTCAACATCGGCGAGCCCGACTTCACCGCGCCGCCGCTGGTGCAGGAGGCCGCGCAGCGGGCGATCCGCGCCGGGGCCACCCAGTACACGCATGCGACCGGCCTGGACAAGCTGCGCGAGCGCATCAGCGGCTGGTACCACCAGCGCTTCGGGCTGGACGTGCCGCCCTCGCGCATCGTGGTCACGGCCGGCGCCTCGGCCGCCCTGCAGCTGGCCTGCCTGGCCCTGATCGAGGCCGGCGACCAGGTGCTGATGCCGGACCCCAGCTACCCCTGCAACCGGCACTTCGTCAGCGCCGCGGAGGGCGAGGCGGTGCTGGTGCCGACCACGGCCGCCGAGCGCTTCCAGCTCTCGGCCGCCGCGGTGGAGGCGAACTGGAACGAGCACACCCGCGGCGTGCTGCTGGCCTCGCCGTCCAACCCGACCGGCACCTCCATCGAACGGGATGAGCTGCGCCGCATCCACGACGTGGTGCGCTCGCGCGGCGGCATCACGCTGGTCGACGAGATCTACCTGGGCCTGAGCTACGAGGAGCGCTTCGGCCACTCGGCGCTGGCGCTGGGCGAGGACGTGGTCAGCGTCAACAGCTTCTCCAAGTACTTCAACATGACCGGCTGGCGCCTTGGCTGGCTGGTCGCGCCGCAGGAGCTGGTGCCGGTGCTCGAGCGGCTGGCGCAGAACCTGTTCATCTGCCCCAGCACGGTGGCGCAGCACGCGGCACTGGCCTGCTTCGAGCCGGACAGCATCGCGGAATACGAACGCCGGCGGGCGGAGTTCAAGGCCCGTCGCGACTGGTTCATCCCGGCGCTGGATGACCTCGGGCTCACGGTGCCGGTGGTGCCGGACGGCGCCTTCTACGCCTGGGCCGATTGCTCCGCCTGGTGCCGGGCGCTGGGCGTATCCGGCAGCTGGGACCTGGCGTTCCGGATCATGGAACGCGCCCATGTGGCCGTCACGCCGGGGCGCGATTTCGGCAGCGCCGGCACGCAGCGCTTCATCCGCTTCTCCACCGCCAGCAGCATGGAGCACCTGCAGGAGGCGGCGCAGCGCTTGCGGGAGATGGCGCCCTGATGGCGGTACCGTTCACCTGGCCGATCCGCGTCTATTGGGAAGACACCGACGCCGGCGGCATCGTCTTCTACGCCAACTACCTGAAGTTCTTCGAGCGCGCCCGCACCGAGTGGCTGCGCTCGCTGGGCATCGAGCAGGCCCGCCTGCGCGAGCAGACCGGCGGGATGTTCATCGTCTCGGGAACGGCGGTGCGCTACCTGCGCCCGGCGCGGCTGGACGATGAACTTCGCGTCACGGCCGAGCTCTCAGAAGCAGGCCGCGCCTCCATGACCCTGCGCCAGCAAGCTCTTCAACACCGCGGCGGGCTGCTCGCCGAAGGAACCATCCGCATCGGCTGGGTTGACGCAGCCACGCTTCGGCCTGCCAGAATCCCGGCGGTGATCCTGGACGCACTGAATACACAATGAATCAAGACCTTTCGATCCTGCAACTGGTGCTGGGAGCCAGCTGGGTCGTCCAGCTCGTGATGCTGCTGCTCGTGGTGGTGTCCGTGGCGAGCTGGGCGGCCATCTTCGGCAAGCTGTTCTCCCTGCGCCGGGTCAAGACGCTCAACGAGGACTTCGAGCGCGACTTCTGGTCCGGCACCAGCCTCAACGAGCTGTTCGCCAACGCCGCCCAGAACGCGCGCCGCGCCGGGCCGATGGAGCGCATCTTCGCCAGCGGCATGCGCGAATACCAGAAGCTGCGCGAGCGCCGCATCCAGGACCCCGGCACGGTGCTCGACGGCGCGCGGCGCGCCATGCGGGCCAGCTTCCAGCGCGAGGTCGATGCGGTCGAATCGCACCTGTCCTTCCTGGCATCGGTCGGCTCGGTCTCGCCCTACGTCGGCCTGTTCGGCACCGTGTGGGGGATCATGCATGCGTTCACCGGGCTGGCCAGCCTGCAGCAGGTGACGCTGGCCACCGTGGCCCCCGGCATCGCCGAGGCGCTGGTGGCCACGGCCATCGGCCTGTTCGCCGCGATCCCGGCCGTGGTGGCCTACAACCGCTTCGCCCGCGACATCGACCGGGTGGCGATCCGGCTGGAGACCTTCATCGAGGAGTTCTCCAACATCCTGCAACGCAACCTGGGTGCCGCCGCGGCGGCCGCGCACTGATGCCCGGTGTCGTGAGCCGCGGCCGGGGCCGCCGCACGATCAACGAGATCAACATGGTCCCGTTCATCGACGTCATGCTGGTGCTGCTGATCATCTTCATGGTCACGGCGCCGCTGATCACGCCCAGCGTGATCGACCTGCCCACCGTGGGCAAGGCCAACCGCAGCCCGGACCGCAAGCTGGAAGTGGTGGTCGGCAAGGACGAGAAGCTGGTGCTCAAGTCGGGCGACCAGTCGCGCGCGCTCTCGCTGGCGGAGCTGGCCGCGTCCGTGGTGGCCGCGCAGGCCGGGCAGCCCCAGGGTTCGGTCGCCGTGGTGATCAGCGCCGACCGCAGCGTGAAGTACGAAACCGTGGTCCTCGTGATGGACACCCTGCAGCGCGCCGGGGTCCAGCGCGTGGGCCTGTCCGTGCAGATGGTGCGTTAGGACGATGCAGGCGACGACCACCGAAGGCCCCGAGTTCACGCCGCCGCAGGACGACCGCATGCTGCGCCCGGTGGCGCTGGCGGTGCTGGCGCACGTGGTGCTGGTGCTGGCGCTCAGCTGGGGCGTGCAGTGGAAGCACGACGACCGGACCCTCGCGGTCGAGGCCGAGCTGTGGGCCAGCACGCCGCAGCAGGCCGCGCCCAAGCCGGTGGAAGCACCGCCGGCCCCACCTCCGCCGCAACCCGCTCCGCCCCCGCCGGCACCGGCTCCCGCGCCGGCGCCGCGCGAGGCCGACATCGCCTTGCAGCAGGAAAAGGAACGGCAGGAGCGCGAAAAGGCGAAGCAGGAGGCCGAGGCCGAGCGCCAGCGCCAGCTCGCGGCCGAGAAGCGCGAGGCGGAGAAGCTGGCGGCCGAGAAGCGAGAGGCCGAGGAACGGCGCAAGCAGGAGGCCCGCAAGCAGGAGCAGGAGCGCCAGCTGGCCGAGAAGCGCAAGCGCGAGGCCGAGGAGAAGCGCAAGGAAGAACAGGCCAAGGCCCGCGCCAAGCTGGAAGAGGAGCGGCTGGCCAAGCTGCGCAAGGAGAACATGGAGCGTATCCAGGGCCTGGCCGGCGCCACCGGTCCGCGCGACGCGACCGGGACGGCCCAGCGCAGCGCCGGGCCGTCGAGCAGCTACGCGGGCCGCATCCGGGCCCGGGTGAAGCCGAACATCGTGTTCACCGACGATGTGCCGGGCAATCCGACGGCCGTGGTCGAAGTGCGGCTGGCGCCCGACGGCACCATCGTCGGCAAACGCATCGTCAAGGCCAGCGGCGAGAAGTCCTGGGACGAGGCCGTGCTGCGCGCCCTGGACCGCACCGAGGTGCTGCCGCGCGACGTCGACGGCCGCGTGATCACGCCCATGGAACTGGTGTTCCGGCCCAAGGATTGATCGGACATCCGCCCTCCCCAGGGGGAGGGCGAAAAACCGGGCCTCGTCCAGCGGACGCGGCCTACTCGTACACCACCTGCGCCTTGCCCTCGTCCGCCTGCGCGACCAGGCTGGCCAGGGCGGCGTCGCTGGGGAAGAACTTGCGGTCGTCCAGCCGGACCTTGTCCTCGGCGGTGAAGCCGGGATAGACCAGCGACAGCCGCAGCCCCAGGCCGCGGTGCAGGGTGTCGCCCTCTTCCGTCACTTCCTTGTGCGGCGGGAACTGCGCCAGCAGCCGCTCCACCTGCGGCGGCGCCGTGCCGTTCCGGCGGTCCACCTGCACGCGCACGAACTTGCCGAAGCGGCAGCGCGCCGCCGGCAGGTCCCAGACCTGCTGCACCGACAGGCGAAAGCCGCCGGAGAAGCGGTCCGGCTGCAGCCGGGCCTGCACGATCACCAGCTCGTCGTCCTTGAGCAGGCCGCGGCTGGCGTTGATCACGCCTTCGTCGGCGGTCGCCTCGATCGTGCCGCTCTTGTCGTCGAGCTTGAACAGCGCCAGCTTGCCGCGCTGGCCGTTGATCACCCGCAGGTCGCTGACGATGCCGGCCAGCAGCTGCGGCTCGCGGCTGTCGATCAGGTCGCCGATCGGCGTGCGGGCGAAGCGCCGCACTTCCAGCGCGACCTCGTCGAACAGGTGGCCCGAGAAGTAGAAGCCGATCGCCGTCTTCTCGAGCGACAGCCGTTCGCGCACGCCCCAGGGCGTGGCCTCGACCAGGTCCGGCTCCTCGGTGCTGGCGCCGTAGCCGTCGCCCATGTCGAACAGGCCGCCCTGGTTGGCATTGGCCTCGGTGGCCGCGGCGAACTCGAAGGCACGGTCGATCGACGCGACCAGCGTCGCGCGGTTCAGTTGCAGGGAATCGAACGCCCCGGCCTTGATGAGCGCTTCCACCGTACGCTTGTTGATGCGCGTGCGGTCGACCCGCACGCAGAAGTCGTACAGGCTCCTGAACGGCCCGCCCTCCTCGCGCGCCCGCACGATGGCCTCGATCGCGTGCTGGCCGGTCCCCTTGACGGCGCCCAGGCCATAGCGGATCACCTTGTCCGAGATCGGCTCGAAGCGGTAGTTGCCGCGGTTCACGTCGGGCGGCTCGAAGGTGAGACCGAAGTTCTTCACCGCGTCCTCGAACAGCACCTTGAGCTTGTCGGTGTTGTCCATTTCCACGGTCATGTTGGCGCAGAAGAACTCCGCCGTGTAGTGCACCTTCAGCCAGCCGGTGTGGTAGGCGAGCAGCGAGTAGGCGGCGGCGTGCGACTTGTTGAAGCCGTAGCCGGCGAACTTCTCCATCAGGTCGAAGATCTCGTCGGCCTTGTCCTGCGAGATGCCGTTCCTGGCGGCGCCGGCGCGGAAGATCTCGCGGTGCTGCGCCATCTCCTCGGCCTTCTTCTTGCCCATGGCGCGGCGCAGCAGGTCGGCGCCGCCCAGCGTGTAGCCGCCCAGGATCTGCGCCGTCTGCATCACCTGCTCCTGGTAGACCATGATCCCGTAGGTCTCGGAGAGCATGTCGGCCACCAGCGGGTGCGGGTACTGGACGTCCTCGCGGCCGTGCTTGCGCGCCACGAAGCTGGGGATCAGGTCCATCGGGCCCGGCCGGTACAACGCGTTCAGGGCGATCAGGTCCTCCAGCCGGGTCGGCCGGGCATCGCGCAGCATGCCCTGCATGCCGCGCGATTCGAACTGGAACACCGCCTCGGTCTTGCCGTCGGCGAACAGCCGGTAGGTGGCCGCGTCGTCCAGCGGCACCTTCTCGAACGCGAAGTCCTCCTGCCCCTTGTGCCGCGCCCGGATGAACTCCTTGGCGATCTCCAGGATGGTCAGCGTGGCCAGCCCCAGGAAGTCGAACTTCACCAGGCCGGCGGCCTCGACGTCGTCCTTGTCGTACTGGCTGACCGCCGATTCGCTGCCGGGCTGCTGGTACAGCGGCGTGAAATCGGTCAGCTTGCCCGGCGCGATCAGCACGCCGCCGGCGTGCATGCCGATGTTGCGCGTCATGCCCTCGAGCTTCTGCGCCAGTTCCACCAGCGTGCGCACGTCTTCCTCCTTGCGGATGCGCTCGGCCAGCAGCGGCTCCATCTCGATGGCGTAGTTGTTCTTGTCGCCCTCGCGCTTGGGCTCCGGCGGGTACTGCAGCGTCACCGACATGCCCGGCTTGTTCGGGATCAGCTTGCTGATGCCGTCGCAGAAGGTGTAGCTCATGTCCAGCACCCGGCCGACGTCGCGGATGGCCGCGCGGGCGGCCATGGTGCCGAAGGTGGCGATCTGGCTGACCGCCTCGCGCCCGTACTTGTCCTTGACGTACTCGATGACGCGGTCGCGGTTGCTCTGGCAGAAGTCGATGTCGAAGTCGGGCATGGACACCCGCTCGGGGTTGAGGAAGCGCTCGAACAGCAGCTTGTACTGCAGCGGGTCCAGGTCGGTGATCTTGAGCGCGTAGGCCACGAGCGAACCGGCGCCCGAGCCGCGGCCGGGGCCCACCGGGCAGCCGTTGTTCTTGGCCCAGTTGATGAAGTCGCCCACGATCAGGAAGTAGCCGGGGAACCCCATCTTCAGGATGGTGCCGATCTCGAACTCCAGCCGCTCGACGTAGCGCGGGGTCTCCTGCTCGCGGCGCGCCGGGTCCGGGTACAGCTGCTGCAGCCGATCCTTCAGGCCCTCGTGCGAGGCGATCCGGAAGTACTCCTCGATCGGCATGTTGCCGGGCGTCGGGAAGTTCGGCAGCCGCGGCTTGCCCAGTTCCAGCACCAGGTTGCAGCGGCGGGCGATCTCCAGGGTGTTGGCCACGGCCGAGGGGACGTCGGCGAACAGCGCCTCCATCGCTTCGGCGCTCTTGAAATACTGCTCGCGCGTGAACTTGCGCACGCGCCGCGGGTTGGCCAGGATCTCGCCCTCGGCGATGCACACGCGCGCCTCGTGCGCCTCGTAGTCGTCCGGCTCGGTGAACTGCACCGGGTGCGTGGCGACCACCGGCAGATGCAGGTTGGCGGCCAGTTGCACCGCGGCGGCCACCTGCGCCTCGTCGTCGGCGCGGCCGGCGCGCTGCAGTTCCAGGTAGAAGCGGTGCGGGAAGATCGAGGCCAGCTCCAGCGCCGCCTGGCTGGCGCGGTCGGTGTCGCCCTGCACCAGTGCCTGGCCCACCGGCCCGGCCTGTGCGCCCGACAGCACGATCAGGCCCTCGCCCAGCTCGCGCAGCCACTCCAGCCTGCACACGCCCTGCGCGCGCACCACGTTCTGCGTCCAGGCGCGCGCCAGCAGCTCGCACAGGTTCAGGTAGCCGGCGCGGTTCTGCACCAGCACCAGCAGCCGCGACAGCGCGCTGGCATCGCTGGACAGCCCCTGCACGAACAGCTCGGCACCCACCAGCGGCTTGACGCCGGCGCCGCGCGCGGCCTTGTAGAACTTGATCGCCCCGAACAGGTTGTTCAGGTCGGTGATGGCCAGCGCCGGCTGCCCGTCGGCCGCTGCGGCCTTGACGATGTCGTCGATGCGGTTGGTGCCGTCGACGACGGAGAATTCGGTGTGCAGGCGCAGGTGGACGAACATGCGCCGATTGTAGGAAAGGGCCTCCTACGACATCGGCTCCGCCGGCGCGAACCGCGTAGTCGGCAACGGGATGAATTCGGTCTCGCCGGGCACGGGGGCGAAGCGCTGCGCGGCCCAGTCGTCGCTGGCCTGCAGGATGCGCTCCCGGCGGCTGGACACGAAGTTCCAGTACATGAACCGGTGCCCCAGCGGCTCGCCGCCGATCGCGACCAGCCGCGCCGGGCCGGCCGCCTCGACCCGCACCGCGCGCCCCGGTTGGAGGACGAGCAGCGCGTGCGGCGCCATCGGTTCGCCGTCCACGCGCAGCGCGCCTTCGATCGGGTAGACCGCCAGTTCGGCGGCCAGCGGCGGCAGTTCGAACGTGCCGCCGGCCGGCAGGTCGATGTCGAGATAGAGCGTGGGCGACAGCGCCGCCACCGGCGAGCGTTGGCCGAAGCCCTCGCCCACCAGCACGCGCACGCGGGCCGGGCCGATCTCGGCCTGCGGGATCGCGCCGGCCGGCGTATGCGTGAACGCGGGCGCCGACTCCTCCTGGTCCGCCGGCAGGCCGACCCAGAGCTGCAGGCCGTGGTTGACGAAGGCCTGCTGCTGCAGGTGTCCGGGCTTGCGCTCGGAATGCACGATGCCGCGGCCGGCGGTCATCCAGTTGACGGCGCCCGGTTCGATCAGTTGCACGCTGCCCAGGCTGTCGCGATGCATCATCGCGCCCTCGAACAGGTAGGTGACCGTGGCCAGCCCGATGTGCGGATGCGGCCGCACGTCGTGGTCCTCGCCCGGCTGCACGGTGACCGGGCCGAAATGGTCGAAGAAGACGAAGGGCCCGACGCTGCGCCGGCGGAAGTCCGGCAGCAGCCGGCGCACCTTGAAGCCGCCCCCCAGGTCGTGTTCGCGGCCGGCGATCGTCATCGGTAACGGGTGGTCGTCCATCACTTGGCTCCTGCTGCCCAGCGCCGGGCCACCTCGGCGACCCGCTGGCCGAAGGCGAATGCGAAGTTCAGGTCGCCCTCGCTCATCTCGGCTGCCGACGCATCCATCGGCGACACGGACGTGGCGCCGCTCCACACGCCGGCCCAGTTCAGGTCCTCGCGCCGGGCCGCCTTGGTGTTGGCCGGCTGCATGCCCGTGCCGACCCAGACGCCGCCGTGCTGCATGGCCAGCGTCATGAAGTAGTTCAGCGTGGCGGTCTTGTCGCCGATCACGCTGGCGCTGTTGGTGAAGCCCGCGAACAGCTTGTCGCGCCAGGCCGAGGCGAACCAGGCCTTGGACGTGGCGTCGGCGAACTTCTTGAACTGCCAGCTCGGCCCGCCCATGTAGGTGGGCGAGCCGAACACGATGGCATCGGCCGCCTGTAGTTCCTCCCACGCCCCCTCGGGCAGGTTGCCGTCGGCATCGATCGCGATCAGCCGGGCTTGCGCCCCATCGGCCACGGCTTTCGCCTGCCGCTGGGTGTGGCCGTAGCCGGAGTGATAGATGACCACGATCTCGGGCATGGGTCTCCTTGTCGTTCCCGCAGCGGCCGATGCCGGTCAGTCGCGGCGGCGCCCTTCGAAGCTGAAGCGCCCCGGGCCGAAGGCGAAGAACGCCAGCAGGCCGCCGGTGATGGCCATGTTCTTGCCGAACATGAGCTGCTGCATCATCTGCTGGTCTGCCGGCAGCGCCCAGTAATTGTGGAAGAAGAAGGCCGCGACGGCGGTGAAGATCGCCAGCGCCAGTGCGGCCCAGCGGGTGCCGAAACCCACCAGCAGCATCAGGCCGCCGATCAGTTCGATGACCAAGGCGATGGCAACACCGATTTCCGGCAGCGGCAGGCCCGCCGAGGTGGCATAGCTCACCGTCCCGCCGAAGCCGCCGATCTTGCCCCAGCCGGCCGGCACGAACATCCAGGCCAGCAGGATGCGCCCCAGCAGCGCGGCGCTGTCGTAGACGGGGTTCTGGACGAGGGCGGCGCTGCGCCCGTCATGGGTCATGGTGGCCATGATGATTTCCTTTCATGCAGGTTGAACGAGTGGGCAACCCGCCCACGACAGGCTGGGGTACGGCGCCGCCGCATCCCAGTTTCTTGATGGAAGGCAGCGTCATGGCTGCCTCCGGCAATCCCTTACGGCGCGAGGTCGAAGACCAGCACCTCGGCCTGGCGGCCATGGCGCAGCTGCACGGACGGCTCCCCGTCCAGCATGAGCGCATCGCCCGCCCGGAGCGGGTGGCCGTTGGCCTCGATCTCGCCGCGCACCACGTGCACGTAGCCCTTGCGACCGGCCGCGAGGGCCAGTTCTGCCGCTTCGTCGCCGTCGAACAGGCCGGCCCGCACGCGCGCGTCAGCATGGATCTTCACGGAGCCCTCGGCCGCGTCGGGCGAGGCGACCAGCCGCAGCCGGCCGCGCTTGTCGGCCTCCGGAAAGGTCTTCTGCTCGTAGCTCGGCTCGATGCCGGTGACGCTGGGCTCGATCCAGATCTGCAGGAAATGCGTGACCTGCTGCGGCGCATGGTTGAACTCGCTGTGCATCACGCCGGTCCCGGCGCTCATGCGCTGCACGTCGCCCGGCGGGATGCCCTTGACGTTGCCCATGCTGTCCATGTGCGCGAGGTTGCCCTCGAGCACGTAGCTGATGATCTCCATGTCGCGGTGCCCGTGCGTGCCGAAGCCGGTGCCCGGGGCGATGCGGTCCTCGTTGATCACCCGCAGGTTGCCCCAGCCCATGTGATCGGGGTCGTAGTAGTTCGCGAACGAAAAGCTGTGGTGCGAGTCCAGCCAGCCATGGTTGGCATGGCCGCGGTCCTGGGATCGGCGGATGGTCTGCATGTCGTGCTCCGTTAGCTTGTGACGCCTCGGTTCCCTTCACTGTAGGTGCCGGTCCCGGCGCGATGCAGGAGCCGGCTTTGATGGCATCATTCAAAAATCCTGAACGCAAGCGATGGCCACCCCCCGCGACGTCCTGACGCCCGATGCGCTCGCGCTGGTGCAGGCGGTGGCACGGGCCGGCAGCTTCGCCGGCGCCGCGCGTGAACTCGGCCTGGTGCCCAGTGCCGTCACCTACCGCATCCGGCAGGTCGAGGACGCGCTCGATGCCCTGCTGTTCGACCGCAGCTCCCGCCAGGCCCGGCTGACGGCGGCGGGCGCGGAGCTCCTGCGCGAGGGCGAGCGCCTGCTGGGCGAGGTGGACGCGGTGGCCAACCGCGTGCGGCGCGTCGCGACCGGCTGGGAATCGCAGCTCACCCTGGCGGTGGACGTGGTGATCTCGTCCGGCACCGTGATGGAACTGGCCGACGCCTTCTTCGAGGTCGCCCCGCACACCCGGCTGCGGCTGCGCGACGAGGCGCTGGGGGGCACGGTGGAGGCCCTGCTCACGGGCGGCGCCGACCTGGCGCTGGGCGTGCCGCTGGATCCCGGCTCGATGACCGGGCTCATGAGCCGCAGCCTCGGCGAACTGCTGTTCGTGTTCGCGGTCGCGCCTCACCATCCCTTGGCCTCGCTGCCGGAACCCCTGAGCGACGATGTGCTGATCCAGCACCGCGCCGTGGCCGTGGCCGACTCGGTCCGGCGCGGCGACGGGCTCACGCTGGGCCTGCTGGCCGGACAGGACGTGCTCACCGTGCCCACCATGACCGCCAAGCTGGAAGCGCAGGTTCGCGGCCTCGGCGTGGGCTTCCTGCCCGAGCCCATGGCGCGGCCCTTCGTCGAGACCGGCCGCCTCGTGCTCAAGCAGGTGCAGCGGCCCGCGCGCGTGACCCGCCTGAGTTGCGCCTGGCGCGAGAGCGGCCCCCTGGGCCCGGGCCGCGGCCTGGAGTGGTGGCTGAAGCAGTTGGACAGCGAGGCCACCCGCAAGGCCCTGCTGGAGCGCCACAGCGGCCTGCGGGTGGGCTGACGGATGACCTGGGCTGCGGCCGAGCGACAATCACCGCCAATGCCCGCCGCCCGCACGCCGACCCCAAGCCCCACTGCCCCCTCCCATTTCGCCGTGATCGGCGCCGGCCTGGCCGGCATCGCCTGCGCGCGCACGCTGGCGCAGGCGGGACACCGCGTCACGGTGTTCGAGCAGTCCGGCAGCGTGGGCGGGCGCATCGCCACCCGCCGGACGCCCTTCGGCAGCTTCGATTGCGGTGCCCAGTTCTTCACCGTGCGCGACCGGCGCTTCGAGCAGGCGCTGGACACCGTCCCGCAAGTCCGGCGGCGCTGGAGCGCGACGGCCGTGCGCGTGCTGGACCCCATCGGCCACGTGATCGAAGCGCCCCGGCCCGAGGTGGAGCCGCACTGGGTCGGCACGCCCGACATGGAAGCCCTGCCGCGCGCCTGGGCCCAGCCGCTGGCGGATGCGGACGGCCTGATGCTGCTGACGCGCGTGGACCGCATCGAACCTGACGCGCTGGATCCGCGGCGCTGGCAGCTGCACACCAGCGGGCCGCAGGACACGGTCCACGTCTATCCCGGTTTCGACGCCGTGCTGCTGGCGATCCCCGCCCCGCACGCGTCCACGCTGCTGGAGCGCTCGCGCCTGGCGCCGGCCTTCGTCGACCGGCTCGCGGGCGTGGAGATGGCACCGTGCTGGACGCTGATGCTGGCGTTCCCGCAGGCGCTGCAGCCCGGGCTGGCCCACCTGGGCCCTCAGTGGAACGCGGCGCGCAGCACCCACCACCGGGTGGCCTGGCTGGCGCGCGAGTCGTCCAAGCCGGGCCGCGGCCCGATCGAGCGCTGGACGGTGCAGGCCAGCGCGAACTGGTCCACCGAGCACTTGTCCGATGACGAGCCGCGCATCCAGGCCAAGCTGCTCAAGGCCTTCGCCGAGGTGACCGGCATCCGCGCCCAGCCGGGGCACGCCGAGGTGCGCCGCTGGCGCTACTCGCGCACGCTGCAGCCGCTGGGCCGCTCGCACCTGTGGGATCCGCAGGTGCGGCTGGGCCTGTGCGGCGACTGGTGCCTGGGCCAGCGCATCGAGCACGCCTTCGTGTCCGGACTGGAACTCGCGCTGGCGGCCGCACCGGCCTGAGTCGCCATGGACGCGCCGTACCGCGGCCGCTTCGCTCCCTCGCCCACCGGGCCCCTGCACGCCGGATCGCTGGTGGCCGCGCTGGCCAGCTGGCTCGACGCCCGGCGCCACCGCGGCCGGTGGCTGGTGCGCATCGAGGACGTGGACACCCCACGCTGTGTGCCGGGCGCCGACCGGGAGATCCTGCGCCAGCTCGCCGCCTGCGGCCTGCTGCCCGACGAGCCGCCGCTGTGGCAGTCGCATCGCGGCACGCTGTACCAGGCGGCGCTCGACCGGCTGGTGGCGGCCGGCCGTGCCTATCCCTGCGCCTGCTCGCGCCGGGACATCGAACAGGCACTGGCAGCGCAGGGCCGGTCGCGCCGACGCGGCCAGGAAGTGCCCTATCCCGGCACCTGCCGCAATGGGTTGCACGGCCGCCCGGCGCGCGCGTGGCGGCTGCGCGTGCCCGATGGCCTCGTCCACTGGACCGATCGCCGCCTGGGCGCGCAGCAGCAGGACGTGGCGCGCGAAGTCGGCGACTTCGTCCTGCGCCGCGCCGACGGCCTGTGGGCCTACCAGCTCGCGGTGGTGGTGGACGACGCCGACCAGGGCATCACCCAGGTCGTGCGCGGCGAGGACCTGGCCGACAACACGGCGCGGCAGATCCTGCTGCAGCGCGCGCTGGACCTGCCCAGGCCGGGCTACCTGCACACGCCGCTGGTACGGGGCGCAGACGGCGAGAAGCTGTCCAAGCAGAACGGCGCCCAGGCCCTGGACCTGCGCGACCCGCTGCAGGCGCTCAACGAGGCCGCGCGGGTGCTCGGCCTGGGCCTGCAGCCGGGCCCCATCGCGGACGCCCTGCGCGCCTGGGCCGCCGAGTGGCCGTTCCTACAATCCACGGGTGACTGAACCCGGCGATTCCGACTCCCCCCGCAACCGTGCACCCGAGGGCGTGGCCCACCCGCGCGCCATCCGCAGCTTCGTGCGCCGCACCGGCCGGGTGACCACCGGCCAGGCGCGCGCCTTCGAGGTCCTGGGACCGCGCTTCATCCTTCCGTACCGGCCCGCGCTGCTGGACCTGGATGCCGCCTTCGGCCGGCACGCGCCCACCGTGCTGGAGATCGGCTTCGGCATGGGCGAAGCCACGGCGCACATCGCGGGGCTGATGCCGGGGACCAACTTCCTGTGCTGCGAGGTGCACGAGCCCGGTGTCGGCGCGCTGCTCAGGCGGATCGGGGAGCAGGACCTTCCCAACATCCGCATCGTGCAGCACGACGCGGTCGAGGTGCTGGACCACATGCTGCCGCCGGATTCGCTGGCCGGCGTGCACGTCTTCTTCCCCGACCCCTGGCACAAGCTGCGCCACCACAAGCGCCGCCTGATCCAGGCGCCTCTGGTGGCCCGGCTCGCCTCGCGCCTGCAGCCCGGCGGCTACATCCACTGCGCGACCGACTGGGAGCCGTACGCGCAGCAGATGCTGGAGGTGCTGGGCGCCGAGCCACTGCTGCGCAACACCGCCCAGGGGTTCGCACCGCGGCCCGAGTACCGGCCGCTGACCAAGTTCGAGCAGCGCGGCATGCGCCTGGGGCACGGCGTATGGGACGTGGTGTTCCGGCGGCTGTGAAGTATTCGGCGGCCGGCATGTCCGCATGTGCTCCCCGCATCACTTTGCGGGTGCAACCGGATTGCTGGGGCACCCGCTCCAGCGTAAGGTCGCGCTCCATCCGGCGCACGGCCGGCAACCAAGGAGATCCTGATTGTGAAGAGGCGCGATTTCATGCGGGCCACGGCCGGAGCCGGGGCGCTGGCCGGCCTGCCGGCCACGCTGCGGGCCCAGGCGCGCGGGGTCGCGCGCAGGATCGTGCTGGGCCAGTCGGTCCCGCTGACCGGCGCGGCCGACCAGATCGGGCTGGCCTTCGCGGGCGGCGCCAAGCTGTTCTTCGACGCCTTCAACGAGGCGAAGAACAACCCCGGCTGGACCTTCGAGCTGCGCCAGGTCGACGACGGCTACGACCCGGCCAAGGCGGCTGCCAACGCGAAGAAGCTGCTGGCCGACGGCGCCGACCTGCTGTTCGGGTTCGTCGGCACCGGCAGCAGCGAAGCCGCCGCGGCCGTGGCGCGGGAACAGGCGGCCATCCTGTTCGCCCCCTTCGCCGCCGCCGACGCCTTGCGCGACGGCTCGATGACGCACGTCTTCCACGTGCGCCCCAGCCTGGCCGACGAGGCCTTCAAGATGGTGCGTCACTGCGCCACCCTGGGCCAGAACCGCATCGCAGTGCTGGCCGAGGACGACGCCATGGGCCGCGCCGGCCTGGCCGCCGTGCAGCAGGCGATGCAGGAGCTGAAGCTGCCGCCGCTGGTGGCCTCGGCGTTCGTGCCGGTCAACAGCGACAAGGTCGACGCCGCCGTCGCGACCCTCGCCAAGGCGCAGCCTCACGCCATCATCCAGGTGGCGTTGTTCAACACCAGCGCCGCCTTCGTGCGCAAGATGCGCAAGGCGGGCTTCGTCGGCAGCTTCATGAACTTCTCGGTGGTGGGCATCGATCCGCTGTTCACCGCGCTGGGCAGGGAGATCAGCGGCGTGGTGGTGTCGCAGGTGGTGCCCTCGCCGCGCAGCTCGGCGACCCCGGTCGTCAAGGACTACCTGGCCGCGATCGACAACTCGGACCAGGTCGCCAGCTATGAGGGCCTGGAGGGCTACATCGCCGCCAAGACCCTCGCCGAGTCGGTGCGCCGGGCTGGCAAGGCCACCGACCGCGCGGGGCTGCAGCGGGTGATGGCCGGCATGAACGACTACGACGTCGGCGGCTTCCGCATCAACCTGCGCGCCGGCGTGCGCGACTCGGTGCGGGCGGTCGACCTGGTGACGATCACGGCGGACGGCAAGGTGGTGCGGTAGGGCGCTATTCCAGCTTGTGGTCTTCCCGCTTGGCCTCTTCCATGGCCTCGGGTTCCAGCTCCTCGGCGGACCGGTTCTGGCGGATGAAGATGCCCCAGGCCGCCAGCACGGCGGCAGTGGACAGCAGCAGCGCCGCCGCGTAGCGCAGTTCGGCCATGTCCTCGTGGATGGCCTTGAAGGCCGCCACCAGGCCCTCGATCGCCAGCGCGACCACCACGACCACCAGGAAGCGCGACAGGAAGCGCCGCACGCGCGTCGGGGCGCTGATCTGCGCATCGCGCACGATCTCTTCCTCGAACACGGTCTGGGCGATCTGTAGCGCGACCACCGCGGCGGCGAGCAGGCCCAGCGCCTCGATCACGACCAGCGCCGACGCCCCATCCAGGCCTTCGCCCAGCGCCAGCCAGGCGATGCGGACCGCGATCAGCACCAGCACGACGGCCGCGGCCACGAACAGCGCCGCGATCACCCCATGGACCGCCGAGAAGATGTGCGAGAGGCTCTTCACGGCGCCATCATCGGGCTTTCCGCTCAGGCTCGCTCGGCCACCCAGCCCTGGACCGACTGCAGGGCTGCCGGCAGCTTGCTGGCGTCGGTGCCGCCCGCCATCGCCATGTCGGGCTTGCCGCCGCCCTTGCCGCCCACCTGCTGCGCGACGAAGTTGACCAGCTCGCCGGCCTTGACCTTGGCCGTGCGGTCGGACGTGACGCCGGCCGCCAGCTGGACCTTGCCGCCATCGACGGCCGCCAGCACGATGGCCGCGCTCTTGAGCTTGTCCTTGAGCTTGTCCAGGGTCTCGCGCAGGGTCTTCGCGTCGGCGCCCTCGAGCGTGGCGGCCAGCACCTTGATGCCCTTGACGTCGACCGCCTGCCCGGCGAGCTCGTCGCCCTGCGAGGCGGCCAGCTTGCCCTTGAGCTGCGCGATCTCCTTCTCCAGCGCGCGCACCTGCTCCAGCACCTGTCCGATGCGCGGCTGCAGTTCCGCCACGGGCGCCTTCAGCGCGGCGGCGGCACCGTGCACCGTCGCCTCCAGTTCCTGCAGGTAGCCCAGCGCGTTGGCGCCGGTCACCGCCTCCACCCGGCGGATGCCGGCGGCCACGCCGCCCTCGCTGACGATCTTGAACAGGCCGATGTCGCCGGTGCGCTGCACGTGGGTGCCGCCGCACAGCTCGCGGCTGGAGCCGATGTCCAGCACGCGCACGCTGTCGCCGTACTTCTCGCCGAACAGCATCATGGCGCCGGTGGCCTTGGCCGACTCGATGTCCATCACGCGCGCCTCGGTCGCGCGGTTCTCCAGGATCTCGGCGTTGACGCGGCGCTCGATCTCGCTCAGCTGGTCGGGCGTGACCGGCTGGTTGTGGGTGAAGTCGAAGCGGGTCTTGTCGGGATCGACCAGCGAGCCCTTCTGCTGCACGTGGCTGCCCAGCACCTCGCGCAGCGCCTTGTGCATCAGGTGGGTCACGCTGTGGTTGCGCATGGTGGCCTGGCGGCGGGCCACGTCCACCTTGGCCACGATGGCGTCGCCCACTTTCAGCGTGCCCTGGGTCTGGGTGCCGTGGTGGCCATAGACGTCGGCCTTGATCTTCTGCGTGTCCTCCACCCCGAACAGCACGCCTTCGGCCGCCAGCACCCCGCAATCACCGACCTGGCCGCCGCTCTCGGCATAGAACGGGGTGGTGTCCAGCACGACCACGCCCGGCTCGCCTTCGGCCAGCTGCTGCACCGGCACGCCGTCCTTGTACAGCGCGGCCACGCGGGCCGGCTCCTCCAGCTTCTCGTAGCCGGTGAAGGGGTGGCCGGCGCCGGTGTACTCGAGCGCCCGGTCCATCCGGAACTTGCCGGCGGCGCGGCCGGCCGCCTTCTGCCGGTCCATGGCGGCATCGAAGCCGGCCACGTCCACGGTCACGCCGCGCTCGCGGCAGACGTCCTGCGTCAGGTCCAGCGGGAAGCCGTAGGTGTCGTGCAGCTTGAACGCGATGTCGCCGGGCAGCACCTTCTGGCCGCCGCCCAGCGCGTCGTCCAGGATCTCCATGCCGTTTTCCAGCGTCTCGAAGAAGCGCTCCTCCTCGGCCTTCAGCACCTCGGTGATGCGCTGCGCCTCCGCCTTCAGGCGCGGGTAGGCGGCGCCCATCAGCGCCACCAGTTCGGGCACCAGCTTGTGGAAGAAGGGCCGCTTGCAGCCGAGCTTGTAGCCGTGGCGGATGCCGCGGCGCACGATGCGGCGCTGCACGTAGCCGCGGCCCTCGTTGCTGGGGATCACGCCGTCGCTGACCAGGAAGGCGGTGGCGCGGATGTGGTCGGCGATCACGCGCAGCGAAGGGTTCTCCAGGTCCTGGCAGCCGGTCTCGCGCGCGGCGGCCTTGATCAGCGTGTCGAACAGGTCGATCTCGTAGTTGCTGTGCACGTGCTGCAGCACGGCGGCCAGCCGCTCCAGGCCCATGCCGGTGTCCACGCAGGGGGCGGGCAGCGGCTTCACGCTGCCGTCCGGCTGCATGTCGAACTGCATGAACACGTGGTTCCAGATCTCGATGTAGCGGTCGCCGTCCTCGTCCGGGCTGCCGGGCGGGCCGCCGGGGATCTCCGGGCCGTGGTCATAGAAGATCTCCGAGCAGGGGCCGCAGGGACCGGTGTCGGCCATCATCCAGAAGTTGTCGGAGGCGTAGCGCGCGCCCTTGTTGTCGCCGATGCGCACCACCCGCTCGGGCGGCAGGCCGATCACCTTCGTCCAGATCTCGTAGGCCTCGTCGTCCTCCTGGTAGACCGTGGCCCAGAGCCGCTCCTTGGGCAGCCTGTAGACCTCGGTCAGCAGCTCCCAGCCCCACACCAGCGACTCGCGCTTGAAGTAGTCGCCGAAGCTCCAGTTGCCCAGCATCTCGAAGAAGGTGTGGTGCCGCGCCGTGTAGCCCACGTTCTCCAGGTCGTTGTGCTTGCCGCCGGCCCGCAGGCAGGCCTGCACCG
>Ga0196972_1000100_pt1 | contig 69551 bp, 61 predicted proteins | sample S1v_2013CmetaG_FD_148618 | JGI IMG/M metagenome (GOLD analysis project Ga0196972, IMG submission 148618) | Soil microbial communities from Anza Borrego desert, Southern California, United States - S1+v_20-13C | ecosystem: Environmental > Terrestrial > Soil > Desert | place: USA: California...
TCCTCCATCTCCAACATCCAGTTCTTTGGAGACCGAGGCGTCATGTTGAATTCCCCTCCCTGTTATCGCCCTCATGCAACAATGCGAAACGGAAATTCAGATTGGTTAAAACGGTGCCGCATCAATAAGATTGATACCAAGCAATAACAAGTCCCCGCTATGGTAAGGATGTCCGGGCAGAGTACCCCGGTCGATGGACCGTCCCTGATCGCCATGGAATTCGACGACGACCTTCCGTGACCTCTGGCTGAGGTCATCGGGATCGAAGGAGGATACCGTCACACCTTTTTTCACCTGGACCGTCTTCAGTTGCTGTCCGCCGACACGAACCCGGCCGACGCATTCTTCTCGCAGGTCAAGCACTTCCTCCTCGCAGTGCGGAATTTCCAATTCCTTACGTTCTTCCGTTTGGAATGGCCGGTTAACCTCTACTTCACGCCCGACGGGAACGCTCGCCGGCAAGTTTTCATATAGCGCGTTCAATTTCGCGATTGTCTTCCCGGGCGCCTCGGACGAGCAACGATAGCCGAACCGATTCGTGCGCAGCAAACCGAAAAGTTCGGATTTCACGGCTTGTTGCTGATCCGCGAGGTCCAAGCTCCTCGCATGCTCCTGAAGATCTAAGGGCAGCTGGAAACGATCGATCTTTCCCATCAAATAATGAGCAACCTGCTCGGAAAAGCGTTCGTTCGCGCAATGGTCTCGTGTCAGAAAAGCAAGCGCCTTCGACAAAAACTCCTTCAGTATGGAGCAATCCTTCAAGACCTTGCTCCTGTCGGCCGGTAAGGACTTGAATCGATCTTGGAACGCCAATGTCGAGCGGCTGGGATAAGCGATGGAAGTTGAGGGCATCATGATTTCTCTTGTCTCGACTTGTTTGATATGCGCCTGGAGGAGCGGCGGACGTACGATGTACGAAGGTCGCTAATCCTGATTAGTGGCAATGGGCGTCTTTTTGTTCAGCCGCCTTGATGCGATATGGCGCTCAGAGGGTGTCGATGCAGAGCAATTGCTTGGACGCGATCCGCTCCTCCTGCGGATAGCCGAACGCATTGTTGACGTACGCGATGCCGTCGTACATGACGGTGCGGTTGATGTGGCTGTGCCCGTAGACATGGATCGCGGGCCGCAAGAGGCGCAGTTGCTCCTCCAGCCGTGTGCTGCCCAGCACCGGGTCCAGCATGCGGTGCTTTTGCGGCACATACGGCGGCACCAGGTCGATGCGCGGCAGGAAGTGCGAGAAGGTGATCACCTTCTCTCCGGCGATGGCCGGCGGAACGCGGTTCATCCGCGCGAAATGCTCGGCGACGTCGGCCGCGTCGTATCCCTCCGGCCAGCGGCAGGCGCGGAAATCCGTCCACACATTCATGAGGATCTCGCTCGGCTCGCCGAACGAATAGTCGTACCATCCGAATAGCGGCATCACGAGGACCCCGTCGCGCCGGAACGGCTGCATGGACGCGCCGCTGGCCTCGACCGTATCCGCGACCTCCAGGAACTTCTGGAGGGATGTCTTTTCCTTCCCTTCTCCCAGCACCCATAGATCATGATTGCCGGGCACGAACAGCACCTGGCGAAAACGCCGCGTCAACGCGTTCAGGCAGGACGCCAGCAAGGTTTGCTTGTGGCTGACGTCGCCGGCCAGGATCAGCAAGTCGTCGCGGTAGTCGGACTGCGACAGATTGCGTATCCATTTCGCGTTGACTTCGTAGTCGACATGGATATCCGATAACGCAAATATCCGCATCACCTTCCTTCGGCGTCGACTTCCGACGTCTTCAGCAACGTCATCCCGAAAGCTTCATCCCCGACCGTCGGGACCGTCTTGCGCGCGGTCAGGAGCGGCGCCGCGCCGTCCAGGCGCTCGACGCACAGCGCGAGCAGGAATTCGGGCGTCGGTCGGTATTGCGAGAAAATCCAGCGGCCGGGGTCGTCGTTCAGCTCGGGATCGATCGCGATCCGCACCGCGCGTTCGTGCGGAAAGCGGAAGCTGAACTTGTCGAGCGGCAGCGACAATCCCATGCCCCGCGCCTTGATATACGACTCCTTGAACGTCCAGTATTCGAAAAAGCGGTCCTGCTGCCGCTCCGGCGGAATGCCGGCCAGTTCGGCGACTTCGAGCGGCGAGAAGAAGCGGTCGGCGATGCCGATCGAGACCTCGCGCGTCGCCAGGTTCTCGACATCGACGCCCACGATCCGATGACGGGAGACGGCGAGCGCGATCAAGCCGCGGCTGTGCGAAATGTTGAAGCACAGGCCGGCCGCATCGGGATGGCGATTCGCGATCTCGGGGCGGCCGTAGGCGTTCGCCGCGAACACCCAATCGGACGGCGCCACGGCGGCATAGCGCGAGAGCACCGTGCGCACCATCGCCCGCGTCACGAGATAACGCCTGCGGTCGTCCTCGAAATAGAAGCGCGGCTCCTGGCGGCGTTCGTCGCCGGTCAGGAGTTCGCGCATGTTCGCGAGCTGCCGCGGGTCGGCCATCTCATGGTAGAAGGCCAGCCACAGGTCGATGTTTCGTTCGCTGATGACCATGTCGTGTTGATCGGGATGGCGGCGCGATCGTCGGCGCAGCGGCCGGCGATCGCAACGGATTGTCTTGAAATCCCGCTATGGTACATCCTTCGGCGCCGTCATTCCCACGGCAACAGCACGACATTGCCGGCCACCGCGTTGCGCGCGACGGCGTCGTGCGCCGATGCGGCCCGCCCGAGCGGGAAGGCGCGATCGAGCAAGGGCTTGATGCGCCGTTGCTTGACCTGCGCCAGCCCCCAGCGGAAATCCTCCACATCGCCCATCAGGGTCCCGCGCAGCGTCTTGTGAGCGAAGAAGAATTCGCGCACCTTGATCGTCGCGTCGTTGCCGACGACGAAACCCATGGTCACGATAGTTCCGCCGACGCGCGCGGCGTCGATGCTGCCCTGGAGCACGTCGCCCCCGAGATTGTCGATCACGACGTCGACGCCGTTGCCGCCGGTCCAGTCGCGCACGGCTTCGACGAAATTCGTCTTGCGCACGTCGATCACCAGGTCGGCGCCGACTTTGCCGGCGAAGGCCGCCTTGTCGTCGCTGTCGACCGTGGTCGCGACGACGGCGCCCAGGGCTTTGGCGATCTGGATGTTCATGCTGCCGGTGCCCGAGGCGCCGGCATGCACCAGCACCCGGTCGCCGCTCTTGACCTGGCCGACCGTCCTGACCGCGCGCACGCCGGTCACCAGCACCATCGGCAGCGTCGCCATTTCCGGCGCGCTTAAGCCGGTGTCGTCCTTGAGCACCCAGCCGGCCGGAATTTCGATGTATTGCGCATAGGTTCCCCACTGCACGATGCCGCCGATCGCATAGCTCGGCGCGGCGCTCATCGGCGCGAAATCCGCATGCTTCGGATCGAGCGGATAGCCCGGCATCGGCACGACGCGCTCGCCGATCTCGAAGCCGGTGACGCCGGCGCCGATCGCCGCGATCTCGCCGGCCGCGTCCGAGCCCAGGACATGCGGCAGCTTCAGGTCGCGTGTGATGTCGCCGTTGCGGATGAAGTGCTCCAGGCGGTTGATGCCGGCCGCGAGAATCTTGATGACGACATTGCCCCGGCCGGCTTCGGGCGCGGGGACATCTTCGAGTTTCAGCACGTTCGGCGGGCCGAATTCGCGAAATACAGCAGCTTTCATGGTATTTCCTTTTTTCAGGGTAAAAGAAGGCGCCTCCGCGAGGAAGCGCGGCGATGGGCGGGCGCCGAGGCTGTCGGCGTCGGCGCCCGTCAAGCGGAGGCGGCCTTGCTAGGCGCCGAGATGAAAGGTCACCACCAGCTCGATGGGGGAATTCATGGGAAGCCGCGGCACGGCGAATACCGTTCGCGCGTGTAGGCCGCGCGCGCCGAGCGCATCGGCGAAGACATCCGAGGCGCCGTTCAACACCGTCGGTTGCTCGCCGAAGTCGGACGCCGAGGCGATAAAGCCGTCGATGCGCGCGATCGTCACTTTGTCCAGCGCGCCCAACGCCTTGCGTATCTGGCCCAGGGCGTTGAGCGCGGACAGCTCGGCGGCGGCCTGACCTTGCCGCAGATCCAGTTCGTAGCCGAGCCTGCCGGCATAGGCGAGACGCCCGTCGGCGATCGGGAACTGACCGGAGACGTAGCCGGCGTCGCCGCGTACGGCAACGGCCACATAGTTGCCCAACGGCGCCGGCAGGTCTTCGGGAATCGGTTTGGCGAGAATGCGGCTGGCGAAGTTCAAGTCGGATCCTTTCGCGCGCGGCGCTGCAAGAGCGGGCCGTCGTCTTACGTGCTTCAAGCTTCCGGATCGGCCGGAATGAATTTCTCGAAATCCTTCTTCCGGTACACGCGGCCCTGGAAACCCCAGCCGCCGTCCGGCACGTCATGGATGACCACATAGGTCATATCGCGCACCTGCGGCAAGCCTTCCGCCTCGACCACGGCGTCGGTCACTTTCTCGATCATCAGTTGCTTGCGGGCCGGCGATACCCAGCCTTCGGTGGTGTAGATATGGACGATGGGCATGATGCTTCCTTGCTCGAAAACGCTCGGCGGACTGCCGTTGCGGTGAGGGCATCATCGTCTTTCGGAGCCGTCCCGCCAAGCGCGTTTTCCGCCGTCCGGGGTTAGATTGCTGCCATTTCGCGGGTAGGGAAATTCGACGGGCGCGGCGCGGCGGCGGAAGGCATGGAAAACCGCCATCCGGCGATGCATTTCGGCCATTTGCGATACGGCGGCCGGGTTGCGGCGTGCCGGCGTTCGGCCAAGGTGCTACGATGCGATCGATTGCCGCCACGTGAAGACCAGGAGGCTGCCATGAAACCACATCGCGTCGTGATACTGGCGACCGCGCAAGTCGTGCCGTTCGATCTCACCGCGCCGCTGCAGATATTCCGCCATGTCCCGGGAAACCGCTATGCAACGACGATCTGCGGATCGGCCAAGGGCATCGTCTACGACAACCACGGCTTACGCATGGTGGTCGAGCATGGGCTCGAAGCGTTCGAGGCGGCGGATACCATCCTGATCCCCGGCAGCCTCGACTGGAACGCCGAGGTCGATGCCGCGACCGTGGCGGCGCTGCGGGATGCCCACGCGTGCGGCGTGCGCCTGGCGTCGATCTGCACCGGCGCCTTCATCCTGGCGCGCACCGGCTTGCTCGATGGGCGCCGGGCGACGACGCATTGGGCTTGCGCGCACAAGCTCGCCGAACTTCATCCCACGATCAGCGTCGATCCGCAAGTCCTGTACGTCGACGAGGGAAGTCTCCTGACCTCGGCCGGCGTCACGGCCGGCATCGACATGTGCCTGCACATGATCCGGCGGGATTTCGGCCAGAGCGCCGCCAACCATGCCGCCCGCATGCTGGTCGCGAGCGCGCATCGCAGCGGCTGCCAGGCGCAATTCATCGACCGCCCGATGCCGCCGGATCGCAGCCGGCGTCTCGACAGGACGCGGCAATGGATACTCGAGAACCTCGACCGCGATTGGCGGGTATCGGAAATGGCCGGGCATGCCGGCCTCGCCGTGCGTTCGTTCGCGCGCCGATTCGAATCGGAAACCGGCGTGACGCCGCTGCAGTGGATCATCGAACAGCGCGTCAAGCATGCGCAGACGCTGCTCGAGAGCACTTCGCTGCCGGTGGAAATCATCGCCGGCAGGTGCGGCTTCGGTTCCGTGCTGTCGCTGCGCCAGCACTTCAAGCGCGTGACGCAGTTGACGCCGGCAGCCTACCGCAAGGCCTTCGCCGCGCAGAACGCCGGCGTGCCGGCGGATATCTCGCCGATACGCGCGTTTTGAGCCGCACGACCTCCAATGGATCCGGGCATGCGATCGCAGAATGATCATGATATTCATGACGAGCCGCGTCCGGCTTTGTTGCTGGATAGAGACGGCGTCATCAATGTCGACAAGCACTACGTCCATCGCAAAGAGGATGTCGAATTCGTCGATGGGATTTTCGAATTGTGTCGAATGGCCAAGCAGGCGGGCATGTTGTTGGTCGTCGTGACAAATCAGGCCGGAATCGGTCGCGGCTATTACACCGAGGAGGATTTTTTCCAGCTGACCGACTGGATGCGGAATCGGTTCGAGAGCGAGATGTGTCCGCTCGTCGCCGTCTACCATTGCCCCTATCACCCTGAGCACGGCATCGGCAGCTATCGTCGCGAATCGTTCGACAGAAAGCCGAATCCCGGGATGATCCTGCGCGCCAGGGATGAGTTGCATCTTGCGCTCGATCGGTCGATCCTGGTCGGCGACAATATCACGGACATCATGGCCGCCGCGGCCGCCGGCGTCGGAAAGACCGTATTGGTGAGTAGCGCCGCACTGCCCCGGGATGCCGTCGTTCGGCCGACGATCCATGCCGCCAGTGTGCGGGAAGTCGCCGCCCGGCTGTTCCCGGCAGGCGCCGACAAAGCTGTCCTCGACCGATAGCGATCGGATACACTTCCCTTGCCGAGCGCGCCGCGCCGTGCGCGTCGATGCCGCGACGTTTGCGCGCTAAGAGAAATCGGGAGAACGAATGGAGACGGTTTTCTTCCTGCTATCCAAGTTTGCATCGGTCGCGATCGTTCCGCACAACATGCTAATGGCGGCGGCGATATCCGCGTACGTCCTGTCTCTACGGGGAAAGGAAAAATTGGCGCGGCGGATCCTCGGTTGCTTGAGCATCGTTCTGCTGGTCCTTGCCTTCCTGCCCATCCATGAATGGCTCTTGTTCCCTTTGGAGAATCGTTTTGCCGCCGCTCCCGTGCTGCCGCATCGCGTGGATGGAATCATCGTCCTGAGCGGCGGGGAGAATCCGCCTCTTACCGCCGCGTGGCGTCAACCGGAAGTCAATGGCGCCGCCGAACGGGATCTGGCGTTCCTGGAGCTGGCCAGGAGATATCCGAATGCCAAGCTGGTATTTGCCGGCGGAAGCGGAAGCGTGAGGCAGCAGCGGTACAAGGCAGCCGATGTTGCGAAAATGCTTTTCGATCGGCAGGGCTTGGCGGCGTCACGGGTGCTATTCGAGCGGGAATCGCGAAATACGTTCGAGAACGTCGCGTACAGCAAGAGCCTCGTCCATCCTTCACCGGGTGAGAGATGGGTGGTGATCACTTCGGCATTCCACATGCCGCGCTCGGTCGGAATCTTCTGCAAGGCAGGTTGGCCGGTTCTCCCATATCCGGTCGATCACAACACCTGGAACGGAAATCTTCTGCGCATCGATTTCAATCTGGGCGCTCATTTGTCCGGCCTTGAGGTCGCCATCAAAGAGTGGATCGGGCTTGCCGCGTATTACGCGACGGGCAAGACCTCTTCGCTCTTTCCTTCCGCATGCGCAGATCGACAGCTCTGAGACGGCGCTTCGCACGCGACACGGTTCCGCTCGCGATGCTTCTCGGCGATGGCTTGCGATTATTGGAATCTCATTCATTAACTTTTGATTCCATGCGCATGGTAATTGCCAATCATGCTCTCTTCATAAAGTGTGGCGCCGTGTCACCATTTGAATCACGGGGGGCTTTTCATCAGGAAACCATCGTGTAAAATCAGTCGGGCCGCAACACAGTCTTCATAACGAATAGCGGGGAGCGATTCGTCGCGTTGCGGGCAGTTCCAATTTCATCACGGTCCTCACAATAGATAAGAGACAAGACCATGCGGTGATTTCCTTTCTCTCTGGTGTGCGATTCCGCAGGCTCTTCCGGCCTGTATGGTTCCGAGGCATTTAACAGACGAGCTTATGCGAAATATTTTGCGAACTGCTGTGTACCTCATGTTGGTTTTCGCGGCTGCTCAAGCAAGCGCGCAAGAACCAACCAAGCCGGAACTAGCGAGATCGGAGCTTCCGAGATTCCGATCAATAGTCGAACCGCCGTCTTCGGCGCCTCCCGGGGGAGGCGGACGGGAAGGAGCCGCAGCTCCTTCACCGGCATCAGGGCAGAGCGCCGAGATCATGCGGCTTCCCGCTGCGATTGCATCGCCTCCGGACAGTGAATTCCAGAAGTTCGTTCTCGACGCGACCGGTAAGCGCTTGCCGATCTTCGGTTCCGAATTCTTCAACAACGGCGCCTCCACTTTCGCGCCGATTCTCAATACGCCAGTCCCGGCCGACTACACGCTCGGGCCCGGCGACGAAGTGCTGATTCGAGGTTGGGGCACGATCGATATCGATTACCGTGCGCTCATCGATCGGAACGGCCTGATTGCCGTTCCGAGCATCGGCACGATCGTCCTCGGCGGGGTCAAGGCCGGCGACGCCGAGGAAGTCGTGCGCGGAGCTATCGGCAAGTTTTACAAGGATGTCACGCTGAACGTCACGTTCGGCCAATTGCGCGCCTTGACGGTCTACGTGGTCGGGCAAGCGAGACGGCCGGGCACCTATACCGTATCGAGCCTGTCCACCCTGGTGACGGCATTGTTCGCGAGCGGCGGTCCGAATCCGAACGGATCGATGCGGCACATTCAAGTCAGACGGGCCGGAAAGACGGTGGCGGAGCTCGACTTGTATGCATTCATCGCCAAAGGCGACAAGTCGTCCGACATCAAGCTGCAGGACGGCGACACGATTTACATCCCTGCGGCCGAGGGCTTCGTGGCGCTCAGCGGCAAAGTCAACAACCCGGCCATTTATGAGTTGCGTGCAGGGAGCGATACCGTGGGCGCGCTTCTTGATTTGGCTGGCGGAATGTCCATCGTCGCCAATCCCCATCGCGCTTTCCTGGAGCGGCTGGATCCGAAGCAGCGCCGGCCCAGAACCGTCGAAGAGTTTGCGCTGGACGGCGATGGCCTCAAGAAACCGCTCAAGAGCGGCGATCTCCTCTCCGTTATCTCCATAACGCCGAGTTTCGAGAATTCCGTGACCCTGCGCGGCAACGTGGACCAGCCGATCCGTGTTCCGTTCAAGCCGGGAATGCGCGTGGCGGACCTGATTCCCAGCCGCGAGTACCTTGTGACGCGCGCGTCGCTCCTGAAGCGGAACGGCGCGTTGATGCAGCACGAGAAGGAATCCGCCGAATCGATCGCCGCGCAGATCGGCGGCGTGGTCGATCAGGTCAATTGGGAATACGCTGTGGTGGAGCGCTTCAATCCCACGGATCTATCGGTCGACCTGATTCCCTTCAATCTCGGAAAGATATTCGACAATCCCGCCGGGTTCGACAACCTCGAGCTGCAGGCCGGCGATGTCGTGACGGTCTTTTCCCAGAACGACGTGCGCGTGCCGATAGAGAAGCGGCGCGTGCTGGTTCGCGTCGAAGGGGAGGTCAATGCGCCGGGCATATATCAGATGAAGCCGGGCGAGACGCTGATCGATTTAATAGCGCGCGCGGGCGGGCCGACATCCAACGCGTATTTGTTCGGAACGGAGTTTTACCGCGAGCAAGTGCGCAAGGAACAGCGCGCCAACATAGAACGGGCATTGCGCAGGCTTGAGGTCCGGCTGCAGAGCCTGCAGTCCCAGGATTTCGCCAATACCGGCGCGCAGGGATTGGGAGATGCGCAGTTCGCCCTGTCGAAGCGCCAGATTGAACTGCAAGCCGGCAAGGAGGCCATCGCGCGCCTGCGGGAACTGAAACCGACGGGTCGAATATCGTTCGGCTTGAATCCGGAGGACCGTTCGTTCAACAAATTGCCGTCCTTGAAGTTGGAGGGCGGAGACCAGTTGTTCGTTCCCAGCAAGCCCGATTTCGTGCATCTGTACGGCGCTGTCAATCAAGAGGCGTCACGCCTTTGGCGGCCCGGACTCACGGTCGGCAAATGCCTGGATGAAGCGGGTCTGACGTCGGACGCGGATCTCGAGGAAATATTCGTTCTTCGTGCCGATGGCTCCGTTCTGTCGGCCGCCGGCAAGTCGTGGCTTTTCAACGGACTCCATGGCGTCGAGGTCATGCCGGGAGACAGCATCGTGGTCCCGGAAAAATTCAGCAAGGAGACGGCATGGACGAGATTCATCGCAGGCGCCAAGGATTGGGCTCAGATTTTCTCCAGCCTCGGACTCGGCGCCGCCGCGATCAAAACGCTACGCTGATGCGCGGGTCGGTTGACAGCGCGAACCTTCGTGCCGTTCGACCAATCACGACGCAGAGGTTTCTCGACGAATTCTCCGGGATCATTGAATAAATCATGAATAACCCCTTGTCTTCCGAGGAGCGGGAAATCGATGTCAAGAACGATGCCGACGGAGCGACGTTTCTCGATCTGTTGATTTTGCTGGCGAAGAGAAAGCGGCTCGTCCTGGGATTGCCCGTCGTATTCGCGGCGGTCGCCGCGTTGATCACGCTTTCCTTGCCGAACATCTACCTCGCCACCGCGCAGATCCTTCCTCCGCAGCAGAATCAGTCGACAGCGGCTGCCATGCTGAATCAATTGGGAGGATTCGCAGGCGCAGCCGGCGGCGCGCTCGGTCTCAAGAACCCAAGCGATTTGTACGTCGGCCTGCTGTCCAGCCGGACGGTCGCCGACAATCTGATTCAGCGACTCGACCTGAAGAAGCATTACGACCAGCAGACTTTCGACAAGACGAGACGATCGCTGGAGAAGAACACCTCCATCAAGGCCGGGAAAAACGGCATCATCTCCATCGGTATCGAGGACAAGGACCCCAGGTTCGCCGCCGCCCTGGCCAATGCTTACGTCGAGGAACTCGACAAGCTTCTCGGCACGCTAGCGATTACCGAGGCGTCTCATCGGCGGATTTTTTTCGAACGTCAGCTGAAAAAATCGAACGACGCGCTTGCTCAGGCGGAGGCCGAGTTGAAAAAGGCGTTCGACGTGAAGGGAATAATCAGCGTCGACACCCAAGGGCGCGCGATCGTCGAAACCGTCGCCCACCTGAGGGCCCAGATCGCGGCGAAGGAGATACAGCTCGCATCGATGAAAGCGTTCGTCACTCCCGATAACCAGGAATACAAGCGTGGCGCGAGGGAGCTCGCGAGCATGCGCAACGAGCTTCTCAAGCTTGAAAACGGGACGGGCGGCGATGGAAACGACGGCGGCTCGGATACGCAGCCCGGCCTTGAGAACATCAAGCTCTTGCGCGACGTGAAATATCACCAGATGCTCTACGAGATGCTCGCCAGGCAGTACGAGGCCGCTCGTCTCGACGAATCGAAGGATGTCCCGATCTTGCAAGTGCTCGACAAGGCGGTCGAGCCGGAGCAAAAGATATCGCCCGCCAGGACCAGGATAGTGCTGATAGCGGCGATCGTCGGGCTGCTGACCGCCGTGTTGTGGACCTTCTGGAGCGATTGGATGCGGTCGGGGCGGCGTGGGCAGGCCGGAAGCAAGTTCGACGAACTGAAGTCATTGCTCTGGATGCGAGCATCCGGCTGAGGAAAGCGAGAACCCATGCCCGTCCGCGATTCGCAAATGCCCCTCCGATTCGCAAACGCACCGGGAAGTCGCGCTTGGCGGCGAGGAATTCGTGAATCACGCAAATCCATGGGATTGTCCGATTGATGGCGACGCGTACCCTTCTCGTGCTTGCGGGCGGCCTGGGGACGCGTTTGCGGAGCGTGGTGGCCGACGTTCCCAAACCGTTGGCGCCGGTCGATGGGCATCCGTTCCTGCATCATGCGATCGAGAATTGGCGTCGGCAGGGCATCGACAAACTGATGTTGCTGCTTCAGCATCGCGCGGAGGCGATAGAGAAATTCGTCGCGGAGCACCGGGAGTTGATGGCTGGCCTGGAAGTCTGCATCTCGATAGAGCCGCAACCGCTTGGCACCGGCGGTGCGGTCGCCCATGCCGTCAAGGCGTTCGGATTGAGCGGCAGCTTCCTGGTGACCAATGCGGATACCTGGCTCGGCTCCGGCGTGACCGAACTCGCCGGCGCTCGGGTTCCTGCGATGGGAATCGTGCGGGTCGATAACGTCGAACGCTACGGCTGCGTCCGGGTGGACGGCGGGCGCATCGCGGCGTTCTCGGAGAAGGGGTGCGAGACCGGAGCCGGATGGATCAATGCTGGAATCTATCATCTCGATGCCGCCGTGTTCGATCGATGGGACGGTCGGCCGTTTTCGCTCGAGAAAGAGCTGTTTCCCGTGCTTGCCGCCGCCGGTAGCCTGCATGGAGTGGCGCTCGACACGGATTTCATCGACATCGGCATACCGGAAGACTATGCGCGCTTTTGCCGATGGATAGCTTCAGGAAAGACGGAGGATCTATGAAACTGGATCTTTTTGTCATCGCCGGTCGTGCGTCGCTGCGTGAGGCGCTCGCCCAAATCGAAATGAACCGCAACGGCGCGATCCTGACGACCGACGCTTCCGGCCGCGTCGTCGGCCTTGCCACCGACGGCGACATTCGCAGAAAACTGCTGTCTGGAGCTTCTCTCGACGATCCCGTCGAGACTTGCGCGAATCCGGATTTCGTTTGGGCGGATCAGGGGACGTCGCGCGAACTTCTGTTGAAGCAGCTCGACCGCAGAATCAGGATCATTCCGCTGCTCGACGCCGAAAGACGCTTGACGGGAATGGTCAGCCGCGACGATTTTCCGATTCAGCACGAGGAACGGACGTATGCGCGCGCGCGCGCGCCGGTTCGGATCAGCTTCGGAGGCGGCGGATCGGATCTGACGCACTTCTTCGTCAACGAAGGCGGAGCCGTCATCAATACGACGATTTCCGTCTATAGCCACGCGACGCTGAGAATGCGCAACGATGAGAAGGTCGTCATCCATTCGCGAGATCTGCACGAGACCCTGGAGGCGCCGAACTTGCGGACGGCCGTCGTGAAGCCGGGGCCCTTCGGGCTCATTCAGGCATTGCTCAAGACCGTGCATCCGGAATTCGGCTTCGAGCTCTACCTGCATTCCGAATTCCCGATGAAATCCGGACTTGGCGGTTCCGCGGTGGTGTCGGCGGCAGTGCTCGGCTGTTTCAATGAGTTTCGCCGGGACCGTTGGGATTCGCATGAACTCGCCGAGCTGGCTTTCCAGGCGGAGCGCCTCTATCTCGGCGTCGCCGGGGGCTGGCAGGATCAATATGCCAGCGTATTCGGCGGTTTCAATTTCATGGAATTCCGCATGGATCAGAACATCGTCCATCCACTGCGAATCCACGCCGATATCCTGCTCGAACTGGAGGAGAGCCTGGTCTTGTTCGACTCCGGCCTGACGCATGATTCCGGGAGCATTCATGACGATCAGCGTCGGCAAATGGAGGCCGAGCACATCCGCAAGTTGGTTCAATCGAACGTCGAACTGACTTATCGCATGCGCAATCATCTCTTGCGCGGCCGCTTGCTCGAATTCGGCAGGTCGATGCACGAGGCTTGGCAATTCAAGCGTCAGTTCAGCACGAAAATCAGCAATGCCAGGCTCGACGCTGTCTACGACATCGCATTGCATCACGGCGCGGTCGGCGGCAAGCTCCTGGGCGCCGGCGGCGGCGGATTCTTTCTCTTTTACGTGCCGCCGTTTCGGAAACATGAACTGGTCGACAGCCTCGAGGCCGCGGGGATGATGTCGCGGCCGTTCAGATTCGATCAGGAAGGACTGAAGGCCTGGTCGGCGCGGGAATGCAGGAACAACATCCAAACCTCATGAAAATCGAACTCGGAAATCATGCGATCGGCGACGGCCGTGCGTTCATCATCGCGGAAATAGGGAACAATCACAACGGCAGCTTCGAGCGCGCGATCCGGATGATCGACCTTGCGGTCGACAGCGGCGCGGATTGCGCGAAATTCCAGATGCGCCATCTCGACGAGGTATATCGCCGGCGCAGCCTGCGCAAGGACGGCGAAGACCTCGGCACGGAATATGTGCTCGACCTGCTGCGGAAGTTCGAATTGTCGGTCGATGAGCATCGCCGGCTTGCCGCTTACTGCGGCCGGAAGGGAATACTCTATCTCTGCACGCCCTGGGACCGGCGCAGCGTGGAAGTCCTCGAAGACTTCGGCGTGCCGGCTTACAAGGTCGCCTCGGCGGACCTCACGAACCTGCCGTTGCTTGACGTGCTGTGCGCGACCGGCAAGCCGTTGATCCTGTCGACAGGCATGAGCACGCGCGCCGAGGTACAGGCGACCATCGATTTCCTCCGCCAGCGCGAGGCCCGTTTCGTTCTCCTGCATTGCAACAGCACGTATCCCGCTCCGCTGCATGACATTCATCTCAAATGGATGGCGAAGCTGCGTTCCATGCATCCGCTGGTGGGGTACTCGGGGCACGAGCGCGGTATCGCGGTATCGCTGGCCGCGGCGGCGCTGGGAGCATGCGTCATCGAACGGCACTTCACGCTCGATCGCACCATGGAAGGCCCGGATCACGCCGCCAGCCTGGAATTCGATGAGTTCAAGCGCATGGTCGCGGAAATCAGGGAGATAGAGACAGCGCTTGGCGACGATGCCGAGCGCAGGATTTCGCAAGGGGAGATGATCAACCGCGAAAACCTGGGCAAGAGCCTGGTCGCGGCGCAGGATTTGGCCGCGGGGACGATTCTCGCGCCTTGCCATATCAAGGTGCGAAGCCCAGGCCAGGGAATATCGCCGCAGCATTACGAGCAATTGCTGGGCCGCACGCTGCAGCGAGACATGGCGGAAGAGGATTTCTTCTTCGCCTCCGACCTGACGGAACGCCGTATCGAACCGCGTCCCTATGCGTTTCAGCGCCCTTGGGGAGTGCCGGTCAGGTATCACGACTTCCAGGAATACGAACGCCGCATCAGGCCGGATCTGTTCGAGTTCCATCTGTCCTATTCCGACATGGACCTGGATCCGGATGCTTACCTGACGGGCACGTACGATTGCGACTTCGTCGTCCATGCGCCGGAATTGTTTTCCGGCAGCCGGCTGATGGATCTCGCTTCTCCGGACGAGAAATATCGGTCCGAATCGATCAGGGAAACGCAGCGCGTCATCGATATCACGCGCCGTCTCAAGCGACGCTTTCCGCGCACGCAAAGGCCGCCGATCGTCGCGAATATCGGGGGGTTCACCATGGACGAACCTCTTCCTTCCGCTGTCATTCCGGAATATTACGAGCGGTTCGCGAAGAGTCTCGGCGAACTCGACATGGAGGGCGTGGAATTGATACCGCAGACGATGGCGCCGTTCCCGTGGCATTTCGGCGGCCAGCGATATCAAAACCTGTTCGTCAGGATCGACGAGATCGAGGAATGGTGCGCGCGCCTCAAGCTGCGCATGTGTTTCGATATCTCCCACACCAGCCTGACCTGCAATCATCTCGGGCTAGATTTCTACGGTTTCGCGGAGCGGATGGCGCGCTTCACGGCGCATCTGCACCTGGGCGACGCGAAGGGATTGAACGGCGAAGGCCTGCAAATCGGGGAAGGCGATATCGATTTCGCAAGGCTGGGCAGGATTCTCGCGGAACGGTGTCCGGAGGCGTCGTTCATACCGGAAATCTGGCAAGGCCACAAGAACGGGGGCGAGGGCTTCTGGACGGCTCTCGAACGCTTGGAGGGACATCTATGAACACGACGCACGATGTCGGCTTGACGATGCAGGCGGCGATCCGGGAGCGCGTCGAGAGCTCGATCGGGGTCAAGCAGGCCTTGCTCGCGGACGATGCCCTGCTGCGCCAGACAGAAGCCTTGGTGCGTGCATGCGTCGCCGCGCTTCGGGCCGGCGGAAAGGTCATCTTCGCCGGCAACGGCGGCAGTTTCGCCGATGCCCAGCACTTGTCGGCGGAATTCACGAGCAGATTCATGGTCGATCGCGCGCCGCTCGCATCGCTCGCGCTCGGCACCAACAATTCCGCCATCAGCGCCATCGGCAACGACTATGGTTACGAGCAGGTCTTCGCCCGCGAACTGCAGTCGATGGGGAAGGCCGAAGACGTGTTCATACCGATCAGCACCAGCGGCAACAGCCCGAATATTCTCGCCGCGGCCGACGTCGGCGTCGCCAAGGGAATGACGGTCGTGGCATGGACCGGCCAGAGCGGCGGAAAGCTGAAGGAACGCTGCGAATGCATCCGCATCCCGTCTTCGGACACCGCGCGTATCCAGGAGTGCCACATCATGCTCGGCCACATCCTTTGCGGCCTCATCGAGGCCGAACTGTTTCCCGAGCGGACCCGGAGAGTATCGTGAGCAAGCGCGTCGTCCTCATCATCCAGGCCCGCATGGGATCGAACCGCCTTCCGGGCAAGTCCATGAAGGAACTTGCGGGCGCGCCGCTGGTCGGGCGCATCCTCGAGCGCGTCAAACGCTGCAGGCGGCTCGACGAGATCGTGCTCGCCATTCCCGATACGGCGCGCGACGGCGTTCTGGCAGACTTGGGAAAGGCCCACGGCGTGACGGTGTTCGCGGGTTCGGAGAACGATCTCGTCGACAGGTACTACCATGCGGCCCTGGCCAGCAAGGCGGAGCTGGTAGGGCGCCTGCCCGCCGACAACGCCACGCCCGAGCCCTCTGAAATCGATCGCATCGTGGAGCATCATCTTTCGCTCGGACGCCGCGGATTCTCGTCGAACCTTTCCGTCATCGGCGATTCCGGCTATCCGGACGGGATCGGCGCGGAGGTGTTCGATTTCTCGCTGCTGGCCGAGGCGCGGGATAGGCATGGCGATCCGCGCCAGCGCGAGCACGTGCATCTGAATTTCTACGATTACGCCAAGCAGCAGGCGGTCGACGCCGAATGGTGCCCTGTCAGCACGGTGCATTGTCCGCCGGAATTCCGCCGGCCGGATCTCGTGCTGGACGTGAACACGCAGGAGCAGTATGAATTCATGCGCCGGCTGTACGCGGACCTCTATCCCGCGAACCCGAATTTTCACATCACCGACATCATCCGCTGGTACGATCAAGTCTACTTGCCGGGCCGGCGCGACACGACCGCTCTCACCGAGCGCTTTCAATCCGGAGGATCGCAATGACAACCACAGGGCGCCTGGTATATTTCAACGGACAACTCGTTCCGGAAACCGAGGCGAAAATCTCCATCTACGACTCGGCGCTCATGTTCGGCGACATGGTGTTCGAGATGACGCGCTCGTTCAACAAGAAGCAATTCAAGCTGCGTGAGCATATCGACAGGCTGTATGCCGGCATCAAGATACTGCGCATCCCGCTGCAAATCACGCCCGAGGAGATGGAGCGCGCGTGCCATCAGACCATCGAGGCGAACGAGCATTTGTTCGCGGACGACGACGAGCACCGCCTGATGATCGACGTGTCGCGCGGACTGTTGGGCATTTATCAGGGAGTCGTCGGCCTGAACAAGGGGCCGAACGTGATCATCGCCGATTTTCCCCTGCGTTGGACGGTTGCCGGCATGAGCAAGCTGTTCGACAAGGGCATCAACGCCGTCATCACTTCCCAACGGGCGATTCCCGCCAGCCTGCTCGACCCGAAGATCAAGAACCGCAGCCGTATCCACTACCTGATGGCCAACATCGAGGCGTCGCAAGTCGAGGGGGACAACAATTGGGCATTGTTGCTCGATCCCGACGGCTTCGTCGCGGAAGGCACGGGAGACAATTTTTTCATTGTCAAGGACGGTGTCGTGATCACGCCGGAGGGCCGCAACATCCTGCGCGGCATTTCGAGGGCCTACGTCATCGAGGAATTGTGCCCGCAGCTCGGCATCAAGGTCGTCGAGAAGAACATCGATCCCTACGACGTCTACACGGCGGACGAGGCCTTCATGACGGGAACTCCGTTCTGCGCATTGCCGGTGACTTCGCTGAACGGGAATGCGATCTCGTCGGGACAGGTCGGCCCGGTCTTCAACAGGCTGGTCGGCCGATGGAGCGAAAACACGGGCGTCGATATCGTCCGCCAGATACGTTCTTGGGACGCGGCGCGCGATCCGGCATCGGCCAGCGACGCACCGACCCCTTACCGCTTCAAGAGCAAGTGAACCACCATCGCATCGGTTTCATGCAGGGACGTCTTTCGCCCTTGGTCGACGGACGGATCCAGGCGTTTCCGTGGTCCTACTGGAGACGCGAGTTCGCGCTCGCATGCCGGCATCGCCTGGGAGTGATGGAGTGGACCCTGGATCAGGAGCGTCTCCACGAGAATCCGTTGATGACCGGCTCCGGCCGCGCCGAAATTTCCAAGCTGCGCCGGCGCTACGGGCTGGATATTCCTTCCCTGACGGGGGACTGCTTCATGCAGGCGCCGTTCTGGAAGGCGGACGATGGCGGCCGCGAATCGCTGCAGCGCGACTTTCTCGCGGTCGTGAAGGCGTGCGCGGAGGTCGGGACATCCATGATCGTCGTTCCCTTGGTGGACAATGGACGGCTGGAAAACGCGGAGCAAGAGGCGAGACTGACCGGCTTCCTGGCCGAGACGACGCCCTTTCTCCAACAACATGGCATCCGCATCGTATTCGAATCGGATCTGGGGCCCGAGGAGCTCGCGCGATTCATGGAGCGCCTCGATCCCGGATGCTTCGGCGTCAACTACGACATCGGCAACAGCGCCGCCCTCGGCTACGACGCCGAGGAAGAGATCGCGGCGTATGGCCACCGGATTCGCAATGTCCACGTGAAGGACCGTGTCCGGGGCGGGACGACGGTCCCCTTGGGAAGCGGAAACGCCGACTTCGAGAAGGTTTTCGCGGCGCTCGCGCGCATCGGTTACTCCGGGAATTACATATTGCAGACCGCGCGCGCCGCCGACGGCAACCATGCGGAAACCTTGTGCCGCTATCGCGACATGACCTTGGCCTGGGTGAGGGCATATGAATCTTGAGCTCGAGGGGAAGTCGGCGCTGGTGACGGGATCCTCCCGCGGCATCGGCCGTGCGATCGCCGAGGCGCTGTCCCAGGAGGGGGGACGAGTCGCGCTGAATGGCCGGAACGGAGAATGCCTGGCCGCCGCGTCGGCTTCGCTCCCGGGTTCCGTCGCCGTGGCCGGGGATGTCACGAAGCCGGAAGAGGCAAAGCGCATCGTTTCGGACGCCCTCGCGGAACTCGGCCGGCTCGACATCCTCGTGTGCAATGTCGGGGGCGGCCGCTCCGTCCCGCCAGGCAGCGAGACGTACGAGGAATGGCAGAGGGTATTCGCCTTGAATCTCTGGAGCGCGACCAACATGGTGGCGGCGGCGCGCAACGCGCTGGCCGAAACGCAAGGATGCATCGTCCTGGTGTCGTCGATCTGCGGGCTGGAAGTGGTGCCGGGCGCTCCCGTCACCTACGCGGCGGCCAAGGCGGCGCTGCATGCCTATATGCGCGGCATCTCCCGTCCGCTGGCGGAGGACGGGATTCGAATCAACATGGTCTCCCCCGGGAACGTCATGTTCCCGGGATCCGGCTGGGAAGCGAAACTGAAGGCCGATTCCGACGCGGTTCAAGCCATGCTGGATCGGGATGTGCCGCTGCGGCGCTTGGGAACGCCAGAAGAGATTGCGGCGGCGGTTGCTTTTCTCGCATCGGCCCGCGCGTCGTTCATCACTGGCGCCGACCTTGTCGCGGATGCCGGACAGACCAGGAGGTTTTGACAATGACGCGCAAGACGGTACACGACTTGTTCGATCTTTCGGGACGCGTCGCCGTGATCACCGGCGGCGCCGGGTTGCTGGGACGGAAGCATGCGGAAGCGGTCGCGGAATTGGGCGGCATACCGGTCATCGTCGATGTCGATCAACGACGTTGCGAGCGCGCCGCGGAAGAGATCGGGGGCGCGACCGGCGGAAGATGCCATGGCTATCGAACCGACATCACGGACGATGCCGAAGTGCGCAGCCTCGGCGAACGCCTGTTGAACGAATTCGGGCGCATCGACATTCTCGTCAACAATGCCGCCAACAATCCCGCGGTGGGTGCGGCGGGACTCGACGGCGCCCATGCGTCGCGCCTCGAGGCGTTTGATTTGGACAACTGGAACCGGGATATTGCCGTCGGCCTGACGGGAGCTTTTCTTTGTTCCAGGACATTCGGCGCCGCCATGGCGGCGCGCGGCGGCGGGGTGATCCTGAACATCGCTTCCGATCTGGCGTTGATTTCGCCTGACCAGCGGCTGTATCGAAAGCCGGGGTTGCCGGAGCAGGCGCAACCGGTCAAGCCTGTCACGTATTCCGTGGTGAAGAGCGGCTTGATCGGCTTGACGCGCTACCTCGCCACGTATTGGGCCGAACAGGGGGTGCGCTGCAACGCTCTCTCGCCGGGCGGCGTGCGCGTCGATCAGGACGAGGGCTTCGTGCAGCGCCTGAGCCAGCTCGTTCCCTTGGGCAGAATGGCCGGCGTCGACGAATACAAGGCGGCGGTCGCGTTTCTAGTGTCCGATGCATCGAGCTACATGACAGGGGCGAATCTGGTCGTGGACGGAGGCAGGACGGTCTGGTGATAGGAACTCTGGTCGACGTCAATCGAACAAGCGATCTATCGGGGGAGGGGACATGTATCTGAGCGATAAGACAATTCTGATCACGGGCGGCGCCGGGACGGTGGGGCGCGAGCTGATCCGGCAGGTAATGAGCCTGGGTCCCGCGGAAGTTCGCGTCGTCGACAATAACGAGACGGCGGTCTTCTTTCTCGAGGAAGAGTATTGCGGCGGAGGCGCCGGCGCCGCGCCGGACTGCGATTTCCACGCCTATGTCGGAGACATCCGGGATTTCGACAAGCTGCGCAGGATGATGGACGGCGTGGACGTCGTGTTCCATTGCGCGGCGCTCAAGCATGTCATCCTATGCGAAAAATCGCCCCACGACGCCGTGCAGACGAATATCAACGGCGTCAAGAACATCATCGATGCGGCGCTCGAGAACGATATCGAAAGGGTCATCTTCACGAGCTCGGACAAGGCCGTCAATCCGACCAACGTCATGGGCACGAGCAAGCTGATGGGGGAGCGGCTCATCACCGCGGCGAACAGCCTGAAGCGTTCGCGCCGGACGATATTTTCGTCGACCCGGTTCGGCAACGTCATCGGATCGCGCGGATCCGTGTTTTCCGTCTTTTACCGGCAGATTCGCGACGGCAAGCCGTTGACGCTGACCGATCCGCACATGACCCGTTTCATCATGACGGTCGAGGAAGCGGCGCGGCTGGTGATCGAAGGGGGCGGGCTGGCGCGCGGAGGAGAGGTGTTCGTGACCAAGATGCCCATCATCCGCATCGAGGACCTCGCCCATGCGATGATCGATCTGCTGTCCCGTCGCTTCGGCAGAACAGCGAGCGATTTCGACATACGTGTGGTCGGAGCGAAGCCCGGCGAGAAGCTTTACGAGGAACTGATGTCGGACGAGGAGACGCGGCGGGCGGTCGAGCTGCGGAACATGTTCGCCGTCCTGCCGGCGTTCCGATCCGTCTATCGCGCCATCGAATACGACTATCCCGACCTGATGACGGACCAGGTCAGCGAGCCGTACGTCTCGAATCGCTACGCGCCGATGAGCCGCGAGGAGCTGCGCGAGTACATCGCCGGAAACAAACTGATCGAGAAGCTGGAACAGGGAGTGTTGGGATGAGAATCATGATTCTGGGAGGCGACGGCTATCTCGGATGGCCGACCGCGATGGCGTTGGCGGCCAAGGGGCACGAAGTGTGCGTGATCGACAATTACCTGCGCCGCATGCTGGCGAAGCAGACGAGTTCGGAGTCGCTGTTGGAAAATCCGAATCTCGAGCAGCGCGCGGAGATATTTCGCCAGCACACCGGCAGGAATATCAAAGTGATCATCGGCGATTGCGCCGACATCCGGGTGCTGGAACGGGCCTTCGTGGATTTCGCGCCCGAGGCCGTGGTGCATTACGCCGAACAGCCTTCCGCGCCTTATTCGATGAAAGGGTTCGATGAGGCGCGCCTGACGTTCAACAATAACCTGGGTACGACGTTCAACCTCATCTGGGCGATCATTCAACACGCGCCGAAATGCCATGTCGTCAAGCTCGGCACGATGGGGGAATACGGCACGCCGAACATCGATATCGAAGAGGGATGGCTCGACGTCGAGCACAACGGGCGCAAGCAGAAATTCCTCTATCCGCGTCAGGCGGGCAGCCTGTATCACACTACGAAGGTGCTCGATACGGATCTGTTGTGGTTCTATGTGCGCACTTACGGAATCGCGGTGACGGATCTCATGCAAGGGCCGGTGTACGGCATGGCGACGGAAGAAACCGATCTCGACGAGAGATTGATGCCGAATTTCCATTACGACGACATTTTCGGAACCGTCATCAACCGCTTTCTCGTGCAAGCGATCGCCGGCATTCCGCTGACCGTCTATGGCAAGGGCGGCCAGACGAGGGGATACCTGAACCTCAAGGATACTCTCCAATGCGTCGGCCTGGCGCTCGACAACCCGGCGGCGGCGGGTGAATTGCGGATCCTGAATCAGTTCACCGAGCAATTCACGGTCAACCAGATCGCCGAGATGGTGCAACGCGCAGCCGGGCAAATGGATATCGAGGTAACCACCCATTCCATACCGAATCCGCGCAAGGAGTTGGAAGACCATTACTACAACGCCCGTCATCACGGCCTGCTCGAACTCGGACTGAAGCCGCATTTCCTGACGGACGAGGTCTTGGTTGGAATGCTCGAAAGGATCCTGAAATACAAGGATCGGATCGACAAGAGCAAGGTGCTGCCGCGTGTCAGATGGAGCCAATCGTGAGAAGCGCCCGTCTCGCAGCCTTGCTCGTTGCCGCGACGCCGCTAAGCGCTTTCGCCTACATCGATCCCAATGCGGGCGGCTGGCTGTTCCAGTTGCTCTTTCCGCTGCTGGTGGCGATCGGCGGCGCGTGGAGGCTTATGAGGCATCGCGCCGCGGATGTCGTTCGGCGTTGGCTAAGACGGGGAACGGAAGCGGGATCCACGAACTCGAATGCAATCGAGAAGATGCGGGACTAGAACGATGAATGAGAAAGACAAGGTCTCGAAGGAAGGCGTCCCGGCGGTTTTCAGGCGTTTCGCTGCCTATGTTGCGGTCTGCATCGTCGCCTTGTTCGTTCTCGATACGCTTTATCGGCTCGACAGTCTTATCAAGGCCTTTGCGTCGTACGATCTGATCGTGGCCGTGTCGGCCATGTTTCTCATCCTATCGGCGGTCGGCGCCGGGATTGCCATCGTCGGCGCGGGCGTCGTATCGCTTGCCGTGCCTCTCAGATCGAGATTGCTGGCGGCCGTGCGAGCATTTGCGCTGGTGTTCATCGTGCTGTTGGTCAGCCGGGCAGCGTGCCATTGGCTGTTGAAAATCGCGGGATGGGAAACCTGGGTCCTCGGGCAATGGGCAACGTCGATGCTTGGCGTACCGGTATCGCCGGCGCTGGTGCTGACCTCCTATTACCTTGCTGTTGCGGTGGCTGCGCTTGTTTGGCTCGTGAAATCGAAGCGCGCTCGGGCTCTTTCCATGGAATTTGAAGCCGTCAGCAGTAGGCAGCTCGCGCTAATGCCGATAGTCGCCACGCTAGCTCTGATGGTGGTCGGCTTTCACCTGTTCAACGATGAACGTGCGAAGGCAGCGCCGATATGCGCATCGGAATCGCCTTCGTCGCTCCCCGGTACCGCCGGAAAGAACGTCGGCGACGAACTGCCCGACATCGTATTGGTCACGTTCGATGCGATGACCGCGCGGGATACCTCGCTCTACGGCTATCGTCTTCCCACCACGCCCAATATGGAACGCCTGGCCGGCGAGAGTTATGTCTACGATCATGCCACCTCGGTCTCCAATTGGACGAAGCCTGGAACGGTGAGCATCTTGACCGGCAAATATCCGCATCGCCATCGGCTCTTCAGCACTTTGAGCGACGCCGTGGCGTTGCGGCATCCCGAGCGGACGCTGCCCTATCGGTTGCGCGACATGGGCTATAAGACGACGGCGGTCGTCAGCAACACCAGTTTTGCCCATCCGTTCGTCAACGGCACTTATCGGTCCTTCGATGTCTGCGCCTGGGACGTATTCGCCCCCGGATTCATCGATGGAAACCCGATTCGCAGGTTGCGTTTTGAAGTAAGGAAAAAAATTGGGACGACACTGCTTGATCACGATATTTACGTCTCGGGTTGGCTGGATGACTTGCTGAATTCCTTCGCCGCGTTGCGCTTTTGGCAGAGAGACATCTCATGGAACGACAAGCCGAACGTTTCGACGGAGCGAACTTTCGACCAAGCCCGTGAAGCACTGATGCGTGCAAAGGGACAGCCGTCCTTTGTCTGGGTCCATATATTCGCGCCGCATTTGCCCTACCTGCCGAACGATAAGCACCGCGGACGCTTCTTGCCGGGAGACGATTTTCTGACGCTGAGCAGTCAAGCTCATATTGACGGCGTTTATCCCGAAGATCGACAAGCCGAGGTCGACCGGCTTCGACTTCGTTACGATGAATATATCCTGGAGGCGGATCATGGCCTTGGAGAGTTCGTCGACTTCTTGAAAAGGAACGCCCGCTGGGACAACACGCTGATGGTCGTATCCGCCGATCACGGCGAGTCGTTCGAGGACGGCGTGAGCGGGCATCGCGGGGAATATCTTTACGAGCAGATGATCCATATTCCTTTGATGATGCACTTGCCCGGACAACGAGAGGGACGGCGCATCGGAGGAAGCGCCAGCCAGGTGGATATCGCCCCGACGATACTGCACCATTTGAAGCAGCCGGTTCCGCGGTGGATGGATGGCGAGCCGCTCGCGCCCTATTCCACGAAAGACCGGAATCCTTACCGGTACTCCATGGAGATCGAGGCAAACGGCTTTCGTCCGCCATTCCGCAGAGGCGCCGTGACGGCGACCGACGGCGAGTACAAGCTGATTTATTCGCTTACCCGCAATTCCGTCGAGCTTTTCGATTTGCGCGCGGATCCGAATGAGTCGAACAACATCGCGGGCCGGAACCCGGAACTGGCCGCGCGCATGCGTGCCGCGGCGACGAAAGAGCTCGGCGAACAGTCGGCAATGGAATCGGACCAATGAGCGCGACTCCCGAGGCGATCATCCCCGTGTCGAGAAAGACCTTGCGCTGGCTGAGGCAAGGACGGCCGACGCATCTTGGATGGAGGCGCGGCGCATCTTATGCCTGGAATGCGTTCTGGTTCGACGTCAATGCGGCGTTGCAAAAGCGATTGACGCCCGAGACCGAGCCGGCCTTGCCGGCCAATCCGGTGTTTATCCTCGGCCTATGGCGTTCGGGCACGACGTTCGCCCATGAATTGTTGAATGCGTGTCCTGGATTGACCGCGCCAACCACGAGGCAATGCATGAATGCGTCGACATTCATGTTGACTGGGCGGCAGGCGCGGAATGCAACGGTATCCCGGCCGATGGATGCCATGGAAATCTCCCAGGATTCGCCTCAGGAGGACGAGTTTGCCTTGCTCTCGCTAGGCATTCCTACCGTATATCGGGCGTTTCTCGATCCGGGCAGGATCGAGGAGCAGGCGCGTCTGCTATCCCCGGACTATTGGGTGAGCGAAGCGCCATCCGCCTGGCACGGCGAATGGTTGGCATTTTTGCGAGCAGTGCAAGGACAGACGGAAGCCGGCGCTCGCCTGGTGATCAAGTCGCCGGGCCACAGCTTCAGGGTCAAGGCAATCGAGGGCATTTTCCCCGAAAGCCGCTATGTCTGGATAACGCGATCGCCCGCCGAATTGCTTCATTCGAACCGAAGGATGTGGATGGCAATGTTCAAGCGTTATGGCATGAATGGCGTGGATCCCCAGCGGTTGGACCGGTTCCTCTTGCAGGCTTTCGAACAAGCCGCGTCCTGCCTGGACTGGTTGTGCGGCCGCATGGGCGCCGATCGGTTGGCGGTGATAGATTTTTCCCGACTGGCCGCCGATCCCGCAGCCGTCATCGCCGCGACAGGGCAAGGTCTCGGATTAGGCGAAAGGCCGAGCCTATATCGCGCCTGCGAAACGGCTCTTCGGGAGCGCGGCGGCTATCGTCGCGAGCAATATCGGCCCGGCCTCCTGTCGGCCGAGGAGGAGCGCGCACTGGCGATTTTGCGCGCGTCCCAAGACCGCGCGCTCGCCAGCCACGGGTTGACGGATCGATGATGCGGCGTTTCTTTTTCTCCGATTCGTCCGAGAGGCAGGAATGCTGATGAGGGGCGGATCCCGGAATATCCGTTCGCGCTTCGCGGTAAGTTTCGCCGCCAATGTGCTGCGGTCGTTTCTCAATTTCTTCACCGGGCTCGTCGTTGCCCGCTCGCTGGGGCCGGGGCACTATGGCGACTTGATTTTCCTGATCGGTAGCTTCGAAGCGATCCGGCAGGCGCTCGCGATGGGCACGGAGAGCGCCTTTTTCACTTTCATATCGCGGCGCGAACGGGGGAGCGGATTCCTCATTGCCTATGTCGGCTGGCAATTGCTGCAATTGGCATTGACGCTTCTCATCGTGGGGCTGCTGTTGCCGGTGAAATGGTTCGATGCGATCTGGCTGGGCCATGATCGGAGCGTGGTTCTGCTGGCTTGCGTCGCCGTCTTCTTTCAGAGCCAGGCGTGGCAAACCGCCCAGCAGATCGGCGAGGCCAGCCGCCTCACGATCCGCGTGCAGGCGATTGGTATCACCGTCGCCGCCGCGCATTTCGCGATCGTCGCCGTGTCTGCATGGGCGGGGGCGCTGGGGATACGTTTCTTGTTGTGCCTGCTGGTCGCCGAATATGCCGTGGCGTTATTGGCGGCTTGGCATTTGCTTCGCCCGCGCGAGACGGCCGAGCGGAGCCGGATCGTCCATGGGAATCTCAGGGATTGGATCGGAGAATTCGTTGCTTATTGCGCCCCGCTTCTCCTTTACAGCTTGGGTAGTTTTCTCTACGAGTTTTCCAACAAGTGGTTGTTGCAACGTTATGGCGGCGGCGAGCAGCAAGGTTTGTTTGCCGTTGCATCGCAATTTTCAGCAGCCTGTCTTTTGGCAGCAACATCCATGGTTCGTATCTTGTGGAAAGAAGCCGCCGAGTTGCACCATAATGGAGACGACTCGAAATTGCGGCGCTTGTATGAATCTGCCTCGCGAATGTTGTACGGTTTCGGCGCGGTGATGGGCGGTTTGCTGTGGCCGTGGAGCTCGACGATAGCGGTGTTGGCACTCGGCGAGCATTACCGCGAGGCTTGGCTGCCGCTGGCGATCATGCTTTTGTATCCGACCCACCAATCCCTTGGACAAGTGATGCAGACATTGTTTCTCGCGACAGGCAATACCGTGACTTACTTCTTGGTCGGCATCTCCTTCATGGCGGTCAGCATACCCGTGACCTACCTGGTGCTGGCGCCGGCGACGGCCGACGTGCCGGGACTCGGACTTGGCGCGGTCGGAATGGCGTTGAAGACATTGCTGCTGAACGCCCTCTTCGTCAACATATACATTTGGCGGCTTTGCCGCGCGCAGCGCTGGAGAATGGCAGTTGGTTACCAGTTCGCGGTGCTCGGTTGGAGCGCCGCGCTGGGCGGCGTGGCGTACTGGATCGCCGCGCGTTCGCCTCTAGCGGGAAGTTTGCCGATGGTTGCGCAGATGGCTATCTGCTGCGTGACTTACGGTGTCCTGCAGCTTGTCTTCCTGGTCCGCTTTCCAGGGTTGTTCGGCATTTCCGCCGAGGTTGCGGGAAGCGTTCGTGTACGCGCCGCGAATGTATTCAAGAGCATCCGATGAACAAGTACGGCGAAGCGTAGCGAGCCGCATCGAAGAGAGCTCGGAAGAGCGTTGCAATCTATGCCATGCAGTGTCAGCATTGGGGAGGTGCGAATGCGTGTCAGAGTGGGCATCAACGGATTCGGACGGATTGGCCGCGCGCTGTTCCGTATCGCCAGACAGGACAGCCGATTCGACGTCGTTGCGGTCAACGACATCGATCCGAACGTCGAGAATCATGCGTATCTCGTAAAATTCGATTCGCATTACGGCTGGCTGCGAGAAGAGGTCAGCGGATCTACCGACGAACGATGCCTGCGCATCGACGGCCGAAGCATTCCGTTCCATGCGCGGGCCGATGTCGCGGACGTCCCGTGGCATGAGCACGACGTGGATGTGGTGATCGACGCGTCGGGTGTCGCAACGAATCTGGCGTCCGCGCGATCCGCGATAGAGTCAGGCAGGGTGCCGAAGATGATCGTCACCAATGCGCCTGCGACCGGAACCGACGTCACCATCGTCTTCGGCGTCAACGAGCACGCTTATGACCATGGATCCCATCACCTGATCAGCGCCTCCATTTGCGACGTGATGTCCTCCGCTGTCGTCCTCAACATTCTCGACAAGCGATTCGGGATCCGCTCGGGTTTCATGACCACCATGCATCCATGGCTGTCGTATCAGAATCTTCTCGACGGATCGGTCAAGTCCGTGTCCAGTCCGGGGCATTACTGGGACGATTTCGCCCTCGGCAGAGCGAGCAACGTCAATCTGATTCCCAAGAAGACAACCCTGGTGCCGGCCCTCTCCAAGGTGTTACCGCATGTCGCCGGGAAGATCCAGGCCATGTCGTTCCGCGTGCCAACCGCCGCGGTCACCGTCTCCGACGTCGTTCTCGAACTCGAGAAGGCCACGACCACGGAAGAGGTGAATGCGCTGCTGAAGGACCATGCCGGCTCGAACGCGCGCATCCTCGGATACCAGGAGGAACAGAGGGTGTCGTCCGATTTCATGGGAATCGAACAGTCGGTATTCGTCGATGGCCGCTGGACGGCCGCCAACAACGAGGGACGGACGTTGCGCCTCGTCTTGTGGTACGACAATGAATGGGGATATAGCCAGCGGGTCGCAGATCTGGCCGTATTGGCGGGGAAGAAATATGTCTGAACGCTACGCCGTCATTTGCGCGCGCGGCGGTTCGACCAGGGTGCCGCGAAAGAACATATTGCCGATCGCCGGCAAACCCATGATCGCCTATACCATCGACGCCGCGCGCGAAAGCGGAATATTCGACCGCGTTATCGTCAATTCGGAAGACCGTGAAATCCTCGAGGTCGCGGAACGCTGCGGCGCCGAGTTGTATCGCCGGCCGGCGGAACTCGCCACCGGGACGACGTTCATGATCCAGGTCGTGCAGGAGATGGCGGAGACGCTTGGCATGGCGGATGACGACATTGTTTCGGTATTGTTTCCGACCTGCCCCTTGCGCGACGCCTCGGATATTCGCGGCGCATACGATGCCTTCGTCGCCGCGGGCGGCGGAACGCCTTTGGCCGCGGTCGCCGAGTACGATTACCCGATCCAGGTGGCTTTGCAGATGAACGAGCGCGGACGTCTGGTGCCGGCGTTAGGCGACGCATACCGGCGTTCGACCCGGCATAACGATCATCCGCCCGCATATCGGGCCAACTATGCCGTGATGTTTAATACTGCAGGCAATCTCAAGCGTCAAACCAATCTCATCGGCGACGAGCCCATCGCCTACGTCATGCCTATCGAACGATCGCTTGATGTCGATACGCCGTTCCAAATGGAAATAGCCAGATTGCTGATCGAACGGGGAGAGCGCCGATGACCGCGGGGAACACGGCCTTTCGCATCTTGATAACGAACGACCTTTATGATGGCTTTCGCAAGGAATTGCATGAAAAAGGAGGGCCGGCGTTCGAATGGATTCGCATCGACTTCGACGACAAGCCGGCGAATTTCCTGGAACTGCTGGCCGACGCCGATGTGCTGGTCTCGCGTTACGATCTGACGGGCGAAGAGTTCGCGGCGGCGCGGCGCCTCAAGTTGTTCCAATTGCCGATTGCGGGCTATAACCAGATCGACCTCGATCGGCTCGCTCGCCTCGGCATCCCGTTGGCGAACAATGCCGGTGCCAACGCGGTATCGGTCGCCGAGCATTTTTTCCTCATGGTGCTCGCGCTATACCGACATGTTTTTCATCATCAGGCCACGGTGCTGGATGGATCATGGGTCAACCTCAAGCACCAGAATACCGAAATGTTCGGCAAGACGGTCGGAATCGTCGGACTGGGTTGCGTCGGGCGGCAGGTAGCATCGCGATGCCTTGCCTTCGGCATGAAGGTGGAGTATTACGACATCCGCTACGGCATGGCAGGATTCGAAGCGGTCGACGGCGCCGAGTTCAGGCCCCTGGAGGAACTGGCCCGGAATGCCGACATCCTGACCTTTCATGTCCCGCTGACACGTGCGACGTCGAAGATGATCGACGAGCGCCTGCTGTCCTGGATGCGGCCGCACGCCATCCTGGTCAATCTTTCGCGCGGAGAGATCCAGGATGAAGCCGCGATGGAGCGCGCCTTGCGGGAGGGACGCCTCGCTGGCGTCGCCGTCGACGTGTTCGCCGACGAGCCTCCGGATCCCTCGCTGCCGCTGCTGGCTTTCGGTCGCCCGGTCCGGGAGTCGCGGCAGGTTCTCGGCAAGCCGGCCGCCGTCGATGTCGTGCGGGCTGTCTTCTCGCCGCACTGCGGTCCGAGCGCGGAAACTCGACTCAGAGTGATCGATCTGGTCGTTGAAAATATCCGCAGAGTCCATGACGGCTTGGCTCCGTTGGCCCGCGTGATCGATTACGAGAAACTGTCCCTGCGATGAAATCCGCCGCCATGGATATGCCGACATACCTGGTCGATTTCGACGGTGTGATCTGCGATTCACGCCAGGAATGCTTGATTACCTCGCATGCCGCATACCGGCGGGCATTCTTCGGGCGCAAGGAGGCTTTCGCTGCGGCGGCTATCGCTCCGGAGGCCGGAAGCCGGTTCGTCAGCAACCGCTATCTCGCGCGAACCGCGCGCGAGTTCGCGCTGTTGTGGGACTTGATCGACGCCGCACGTCCCATCGACGAGGATGAATGGGAGCAGGTGCGTTCGACGGCGGATGAGGCAAGGCTTGCGCGGTTCCACGACGTGTTCTATTCGACGCGTTACGAATGGATGCGGCAGGATCTTCCGGGTTGGATCTCGACGCACCGCTTTTTCCCGGAAATGCGGGCGGCCTTGATGAAATGGCTGGCGCAGGGACGCGCGCATATCGTATCGTCCAAGGATAGCCGGTCCATTATGGCCTTGTTGGAGCATCACGGCATCGAGATCGCCGAGTCGATGGTCGGCGGCTGCGAGGGCGGCGACAAGATCGAACACTTCCGGCGCCTGCGGGAGACGAACAGCGGTGAGCTCGCCTTCATCGATGACAACATCGACAATCTACGGACCGCGCGCGGTAGCGGCATCGCGGGTTGCCTTGCGTCATGGGGATATACGAGCGATGTCTTGATCGAGGCCGCGCGCCGCGAAGGATTCCCGATATTGTCGCTCGCGGCGATCGAACGCCTCGATTGAGATAGGAAGAACCGAATGCTATCGCTCCAACGAAAGCGGATTCTGATCGCGAGCAACGGCCACAAGGGAGTGTTGCGCCCGTCGGAGGCCTGCGCGGCGATTGCAGAAGGATTGGCGGGGATCGACGCAGAGTTGTCGTGTGTGCCGATGGCCGACGGCGGCGACGGTTTGATCGAGGCATTGTCGGCGTCGTTGCCCGGCGAGGTCGAGCCGATCACCGTCCGTGATTCGCTGTTTCGACCGCGGCGGGCACGGCTTGCGCTTCTCAAGACTTCCGCCGGACGGACCGCTGTCATCGAGATGGCGGATGCCGCGGGCTCCGCGATTCTCGAGCCGCACGAGCGCCAAACGATGGTCGCCACTTCATACGGAGTCGGAGAGATGATTCTCGAGGCCATCGCGCGCGGATATCGGCGAGTGATCGTGGGACTCGGCGGAGGTATCACGTCGGATTGCGGCATGGGCCTCGCCCAGGCGCTCGGCGTGCAATTCATTGGCCGCGACGGGAAGATCTTGCGCCCGATATGCAATCAAGGATTTAATGCTTTGTCGTTGCTGGATGTCGACGGCGTGCGTTTGGACGGACTCCGTATCGATTTGAATCAAGTCGATATCCTGGTCTCGGCGGACGTCGATACGCCGTTGCTCGGACCGCGCGGACAGGCCGCGACCTTCGGGCCGCAAAAGGGGGCGAACGCGGCCGAGATCGCGTATCTCGAACACGGGCTGGCGAATGTCGCGGATGTCGTTCGCCGCTGTCTCGGACGCGAAGTCGATGTGCCCATGGCCGGCGCCGCGGGGGGCATGGCTGCGGGCTTGGTGGGATTTTTCGGAGCGCGTTTGCGGCTTGGAGCCGAAGTCGTTTCCGATGAGCTGGATCTTTCTCGGAAAATCCGGGAGAGCGGATTGCTGGTCGTGGGGGAAGGAAAGATGGATCCCAGTACCTTTCACCGCAAGTCACCGCACTATCTTGCCGAGATCGCGGCGGCGGCCGAAATTCCCGTCGTCGCGGTCGTGGGAGTGGTGGAGCAAAGGGCGGCGTGTTTCGATGCGATCTACGCGGAAGAGGAGGACGGCAATCTGAATGGGGAGGCCGCAAGGCGCCGTCTGAGGAAGGCGGCATTGAGGCTCAAGAGCGACATTATTCGATGCACGACATCCAATCATCATGAAAAAGCGACGTATCAATAAGGCCATCGAATTGCTGGAGCAAGGCCAACCTGTCTATTACGACAGCACCAGCACTTTCACATATGAGAACGGTAAGGCAATGGCGTCGACCTGGGCCGACTATATTCGCCTGGACCTCGAGCATGGTGCCTTCGATATGGCCGGCGTAGACCAGTTCATGCGCGGCCTGGTCGATGGGGGGCCCACACGCAGCGGCCATCGCACGCCGGCGGTCATTGCCGAATTACCTTTCGACGGAAGCAGCCGGGAGGTAGTCGTGGCCAACGCCTGGATCGCGAAGCAGTTGCTGGCGCGAGGCGTGCATGGCTTGATTCTTTGCCACGCGGAGTCCCCCGAGGGCGTACAGGCCTTGATCGAATCGATCCGCTATCCCTTGCAACCGAGCGATCCGACCGGCCGCCTGGGAATCGGCCTCCGCGGCCACGGTGGGGAGAAGAACGCCGCGAATATCTGGGGTGTCGAGCAAAAGGAGTACATGTTTCTTGCCGATCCGTGGCCGCTCAATCCCGAGGGAGAACTTCTCATCGGCGTGAAAATGGAAAATCGCAGGGCGGCAGAACGTTGTGTCGAAACGGCTTCTGTTCCCGGGCTTGCGTTCGGCGAATGGGGATTGGGCGACATGGCGCTCTCGTATGGCTATGCTGAGAAGCCGAGCTTTCCTTTGCCGCCGGAACTCGAGGAAGTCCGTACGAAGATATGGAATGCGTGCAAGGAGGCTGGCCTGTATTTCCTCGGCATCGTGACGCCGGAAACCGTGACCTCGCTGATCGATCGCGGGATGCGATTGTGTCGCGCCTACGATCCCAAAGCGGCGGAAATAGGACGTCGGTATACGAACTTGAAGGATTATTCCTGATGCTTTCGGCGCGACATGCCGCGCCGGCGCCCGCGCGTCATGCTAACCGTTCACGGCATGCGACATGAGCAAGCGCACCGTTGATCTCATTCCGGCGAATCACCCGTGGCTCCGGTACCTAGGGGACCGGCATGCCGCGTCGAAGACTTTTCGATGGCTGTTCTTCGGCGCGAATTATGTCCGCCTGCTGAAATGGGAAAGCATCCTCGGAAAATCTAACAGATTGCCCATGAGCGGCAGGATGCACGACAAGGCATGGCAGCTAAGACAGCCTTACGTCGCCTGGCTCGAGAAGCTGGGTACGCGTCACCTCGACGATCCGGCGTGGTGGTACTCGGGATTGGCGGAGAAGGACACGACTTGCAACGACTTTTTCCTGAGTCTTTGCTGCCTTTCCATCGCCACCGACTTGCACGAGAGCGGAACGCTTCCCGACGCGATCGTCGTCGATAACCCGTCGTTGCTGCTGGCGTTGGAGCGCCATCTCGGGAAACTCGGATACCGCGTCAGGACATCCGGGAGCGCTGCGGCGATTCGCGTCATGTTTGTCGCCGGCGAATGGCTGCGCTTTTTCGCGAGTTGGGTGTACAAACTAGGCATCATCGCGAGAAGAACGGCGGCCGCGCGGATGACTCGTCATCTGGCGCCGCCGCTTGCCGTCGAACCTGGAAGGCCGAGGGCATTGTTGTTCTTCTGGGTAGGCGACGCCGACATGGGAAAGAACGGCGCATTGCGCAATGCCTATTTCACGCGCTTGCCGGATTTCCTCAAGTCTCGCGGTTACGATGTGGTCAATATCGCTCGCCCGCACAAGATCAGGCAGCCGTTTCGGTCCGCGTTCTCATGGCTTCGCTCCCGGGGGGATGTCCTCGTCCCCGAGGATTTCATGACTCTGCGGGACTACGTCGACGGTGCGCGACTGTTGTTGCGCATGTACCGCATTCCCGCAGAAGCCGATGTCTTTCACGGCATCGACGTGCGCGATTTGTTGATGAAGGAGCGTTTGCGTCAGGCCTCGAATGCCATGTTCATCCAGTTCCTGGCCTACGGATCGATGATCGCGCAACTCAAGGAGCGCGGTTTTCGCATCGATGCGTTTCTCTTTCCCTTCGAGAACATGGCGCTGGAGAAGCCAATTACCTCCGCGCTTCACAAACACTATCCGGACGCACGGATCGTCGGGTTCCAGCACACGACCGTGACGCCGTTCATGTTGAAGTTTTCGGCGTGGAAGAGTTGCTTCGACGCCGGCGCGCGTTTTTTCCCGGACGAGATCGTGTGTAACGGCCCCGGATATCGTCAAGGATTGGTAGCGAGCGGATTTCTGCCGGAGCGGTTGACCGTCGGTCCCGCGTTGCGGTATCTCTATCTGTGGCGAGATCCCGTCGACATGCAGCCGGCTAAGCCGTCGGTGGCCCTTGTGACGCTGCCGCTCTCCTTTTCCGTGGCGCTCGAAGTTCTCGGCAAGGCGCTGGAACTCGCCGAGGATCGCAGCATCCCGGTTGCGATCAAGGCCCATCCCTTTAACGATCGGGAAAAATTACTGAGAGCGCTCGGTCGTTCCGATCTTCCCGAGGGGGTGCGTTGGTGCGAAGGATCGATGTCGGATTGGCTCGGCAAGGCGATCTGCGTGCTCAGCCTCGGGAGCGGTACGCTGGTGGAGGCGGTATGCGCCGGGGTTCCGATCGTCGTTCTCGGCATGGAAGGCGGCTTGGAGTTCAATCCATTGGGCTGGTGGGAGCGGCAGGAGCCGATGTTCGGGTCGGTTTCATGCATGGATGAGGTGAAACTGCGAGTGCGGTATTGGATGGAGATGCCTGTCGCGGAGCGGGCCGACAAGATGAAACACGTCGCGTCGTTCATGCTGCAGCAATTTGCTCCCTGGGATGAGCGAGAAGTCGAATCCCTGGCGCGGTCCTGGCTGGTCTCGAAAGCGTCGGTTGCCAGGTCCAGCGCGGACGAGACGGAGAAGGAAGGAGTGTGCCAGTCATGAGCGAGGCGCGGCTGCTGGTCGTCGGCGGAACCGGGTTCATCGGACATCATCTCTGCGTCGAGGCGCAACGGCGCGGCTACGCCGTCACCTCGTTGTCGACGTCCGAAGCAGCACGTCCAGTGCCCGGAGTCCGCTATCTCGTCGGCGACGTGTCGCAAAGCCCGATGTCGGACGGTCTCGAGCGAGAGCTCGGCTTCGAATACGTCATCAATGCCGGCGGATATATCGACCATGGAGGGTTCTGGTCGGGCGGCCGCCGAGTCGTCGAGGTCCACCTGGGCGGCGCGAGCAACCTCGTCGCGGCATGCGATCGGAACGTGCTCAAGAGATTCGTCCAGATCGGCAGCAGCGATGAATACGGGGCGGCCCCCGCGCCGCAGCGCGAAGACAGGCGCGAAGAGCCGATTTCCCCCTATTCGTTCGCCAAGACGGCAGCGAGCCACCTGTTCCAGACGCTTTGGCGCTCGGAACGCTTTCCGGCCGCGGTAGCCCGGTTGTTCCTGGTCTATGGCCCCGGCCAGGACGAGAAGCGCTTCCTTCCGCAGCTGATCTCGGGATGCCTGCAGAACAAGCGCTTTCCCGTTTCCCGCGGCGAGCAGCTGCGTGATTTCTGCCACGTGGACGACGTAGTGAATGGAGTGCTCGCGATGCTCGACGCCCCCGACGTATGCGGAGAGGTAGTCAACATCGCGTCCGGCATTCCGATATCCATTGCCGGAATGATCGAGCGCGTACGCGCGCTGGTCGGCGCGGGAGAGCCGGTTTTCGGCGAGATTCCTTATCGACGCGGGGAGTCGATGGCGCTCTATGCCGACATTTCCAAGGCAGAGACATTGCTTGGCTGGCGCCCGCAGGTATCTCTCGACGAGGGATTGCAGATGACTATCGACTGGTATCGGAGAAGATTCAATGCTGAATGATCAACCGCTGGTCAGCGTCCTGATGAATTGCTACAACGGCGAGCGCTATCTCAGGCCGGCCATTGAGAGCGTTCTGAATCAGACCTACCGGAACTGGGAAATCGTCTTCTGGGACAACCAATCCATCGATTCGAGCGCGGAAATATGCAGAAGTTACGGCGATCCTCGAATCAAGTACTACCGCGCCGACCGTCACACTAACCTCGGCGGCGCGCGAGCGGCCGCGTTCGAGCGGGTCTCCGGGGCCTTTACCGCGGTGCTGGATACCGATGACTTATGGCTTCCGACCAAGCTCGAAAGGCAAATTCCGCTTTTCGACGATCCGGAGGTGGGTATCGTCATTTGCGATACGCTGTTCTTTACCGACGACGGCAAGGAACGCCGAATGTACGCCGGACAGTATCCGAAGCAGGGACATGTTTTCGGCGACCTCGTGAAGTCCTATTTCGTCTCTCTCGAAACGGTCGTCATGCGGACGGCCGCCGTGAAAGGGTTGAACCAGGCGTTCGACCCCGAGCTCAGCCATATTTCCGACATGGACCTCATCGTCCGATTGAGCAAAGACTGGAAGCTGGCATGCGTCCCCGAGGTGCTGGCGAAATGGCGGGTGCATCCGGCGAGCGGCACCTGGTCGGAACCGGAACGCTTCTTCAAGGAGCGCAACACATTCGCGGACAAGATGGACGGGCTGGCGGAGTACCAGAACGCCTGGCGCAGCGTGCGCGGACGCTTCGTGGAGAAGACTTATGTCGCGAAAGCGGTGCGGCTGCTGGCTGGCGGCAGAACGTCCGAGTGCCGCCAAGTGTTGAAGGAGTGTCCGGAAAAAGGGAGGCTTTGGGCCGCTGTCGCAGCGGCGAGCTGGGTGCCGTTTGCCGCCGAAATGACCGTTCGTTATCTGGCGCGCAGGCATCTCGCCTAGCAAGCCGCGCCGCTCGTCGGCGCGGATCTCTATCGCATACCAACAAGAAGGATATTCAGATGTGCGGCTTTGCTGGTGCTTTGCGCTTGTCCCCGGATTACCTTGCCGATATAGGAAGCCTTGCATCGACGATGGGAAATACCTTGATCCATCGCGGCCCGGACGACGGCACCACTTATTGCGAGGAAAGCTTGGGGGTCGCCTTCCGTCGGTTGTCCATCATCGATGTCGAGGGAGGACGGCAGCCGCAATTCAACGAGGATAAGTCGATCGTCTGCTTCCAGAACGGGGAGATCGTCAACTACGTGGAGTTGCGCGAGATGCTCGAGAAGGCGGGGCATCGTTTGCAGACCGATCACTCGGACACCGAGGTCATTCCGCATCTGTATGAAATGTATGGAGATTCATTCGTCGACCATCTCGTGGGCATGTTCTCGATCGTGCTGTGGGATCGGAGGCGTGAACGTCTGCTGCTGATTCGCGACCGCTTCGGCATCAAGCCGCTCTTTTACGCCGACACCGGCAAGACGCTGCTGTTCGCCTCGGAGATCAAGGCGATCCTCGCTTCCGGGCTCGTGCCGCGCCGGCCGGATCGGGCGGCGATGCATATGCTCATGCACGGGAACTTCGCCTTTCCGCCGCGTACGACGATCGAAGGCGTGCGGTGCGTCCGACCTTCCAGGATGTTGGTCGTCGAAGACGGTCGGATAACGGAACGCCGCTATTACGATCTCCGGGAAAAACGCGCCGCATGGCGCGGCGGTGGCCTTCCGAAAGGAAGGGATCTCCATGCTTTCGTGTATGACCGGATCGATGAAGTCATGGCCATGTGGATGCGCTCGGACGTTCCCATCGGCATCAGTCAAAGCGGAGGAATAGATTCCAGCATCCTCATGCATCACGCCGCACGGCACTCCGATCAGGTCATCTCGATTACCGTTGACCTGGAAAGCGATCGTTATTTCCCCGACGAAGTCCGTTTTGCCGCCATCATGGCACGCCGCATCGATGCGAAGCACCATGTCATCAAGGTCGGGGCCTCGAGAATGCTCGATTGCCTGCCCAACGCCGTATGGGTCGCCGACAACCTGAATCTGCTGACGCCGGCGATGAATCATTATCTGGTCGCGGCCGAAGCATCCAAATACGTCAAGGTGCTGTTGTCGGGCTCCGGTGGCGACGAGCTTTTCGTAGGATACCCCTGGTATGAATTCAATCCCGTCGAACGCGCATTTTCGGCGATGCCTCGTCCGATGAGGGAACTAGCCCTGGCGATGATGCGACCGGTGGCGAAATCGGGATGCGGGAAGTCTCGCGTCGTCTACGAATGGCTCTCGGCATGGAACGAATTTCCCGACCGTTACGCGCGTAAACATATCTTCCGGAACAGGCTGATGTATCCATGGGAAGTGGCGGGTCTGTTTCGGAACGACTACGATGGTGCCGAGCTGGAGCGCGGCTACGGCGAATATTTGAACGAGTTTTTCGACGGCGACGTGGTGAACTCCCTGGGATATCTCGACTTGTATTCGACCGTCGCCGCCAATCAGACCAACCAGACGGATTACGCCAGCATGGCTCATTCGATCGAGAATCGCCCTCCATTCCTCGATCATCGCCTTGCCGAACTGATGCTATCCATACCCTCGTCCGAAAAGCTGGGGCCGAAGGGAGAGAAGAAATACCTGCTCAAGACGGCATACCATGGGCACATCCCCGACGAGATCCTGTACGGGAAAAAGGTCGGGTTCGCTTCGCCGCTCCATTTGTGGGTCGACGATCGTTTCAAGAGAGTCGCCGGCGCGATTCTCGTGGATCGGAAGTTGCCCTGCCTAGCGGAATGCGACGCCGATCGGATTCGAAAGTACGTTCAATTGTGCGACACGAATTGGAAATATGCCGAGTATGTCTACGGATTGCTTGGCTATGCGACCTGGCATCGGATGCATATCGAACTCGGCCAGACGACGATGCCGAATCTGTCGATGGAAGAGTTCTGGAACTGTTAGAGAGTTATGGACATGGATCGATCCATACAGAGGACACTGATTTGTACCGCAGATACGAGGACTTGGCCGGCGGAAGATCGTCCGCTGCTCTTTTTGGGAGAGTGGTGTCTCCTGCATGCGCTCAAGGCGGAATGGGAGAGGCGCGACTACCGGATTGTTCCTTATCATTGGAGCGACGTCGAGAGACGGCATGCGGATTACCGCCGGCTAGATGCTTTGTTTGAACAGCTTTTTCTGCAACTAGCGGAAATTCTCAACGATATTCATGGCACTTATCACTCATTGCGCTATTGGCGTATCGTGGTCGGACCTTGGTTGAGATATTTCATTGGCATTATGTACGATCGATTTCGTGCCTTGGAGTGTGCATTGGATACAGGCTTGGTGGAGTGTGTTCCTGTCATATCTTGTAGTAGATGGCAACAAGTTCCGCGTAACCATGCTGATTTTTTTCACGAGGCGTTGAGTGATCACGGAAACCAGCATATCTTCCGCATCATTTGCGAGCACATTGCGCCTGAACTCGTAAGGACGGTTGCGCATGAGGACTTTGTTAGACGGAACGTCGGCGGTCGTCTGCGTGAATTGATCGGGCTTGGAGCTTTTCTAGTTACGAGCGGGGGCGGCGCTTTGTCACGTCGGCGTATCGTGGCATCACTCGGATATGCCAAGCTAGGTGAGCTGATCAGGCTTGGCAGGAAATTCGGGCAACTTCTTCCGTTTCCCATACCGAAACTGCGACCGCGCGAATTCCCAATTGATGCAGCGGTACGGGAAAAATTATCTTTTGATTGTGAGCGAGACACTTTTTCGCGCTTGCTTGCTTCCACGATTAAGGAATTCTTGCCTAGCGCATATCTTGAGGGGCATCCTTCCATGGTGCGCTTGGCAAAAGCGATATACCCCCGTTCTGCTCACTTGATCATTGATGACAATGCGCTTCATACCAACGAGGTGTTTAAGGTTTGGACGGCGGAGGCAGTAGAGAACGGTACGAAGCTCGCGATATACCAACATGGCGGATTTTACGGTTCCGGGGAGTGGAACGAAAACGAAATCCACGAAAGATCGATTTGTGATTTATTCCTTAATTGGGGATGGGAAAGCACCTCGCTTGCAAAGCCAATGCCGTCTTATCAGTTGGTGAGATTGAAGCGGAGAACATTTTCGCCGAGCCCTGAAATAAGAAGAATTGCATGGATTATGACTATGTTTCCGCGCTACGCGTATTTGCAGACAAGTATGTTTTCCCCCTCAGACATTCTGGACTATATAGACGATCAGATACGATTTTATCGTGCTCTTCCCCATGAGATAGCATCACAATTATGGTTGCGGCCCTATCAGAAAGATTGGGATTGGAGTTTCATTAATAGATTATATAAGGCCGGCGTCGATATAGAACAAATTTGCCCACCAAGAATTTCCATGATCGAGCAATTGGCTAAATGTCGAATCGGAATTTTCTCGGCGAATACTACTGTACATTTGGAGATGTTCGCGATGGGAATTCCGACGATCCTGTATTGGAATCCGAAAATCTGGAGAATTCGGCAAGAAGCGGAACCATACTATGAAGCGCTGAGAGGAGTGGGTATATTGCATGATTCGCCGGAATCCGCGGCTTCATGGCTTAAGAAAATATATAAAGACGCATGGATTTGGTGGTCGTCTGCTGAAGTTCAATATGCTGTGAGTTTCCATATGGAGCGATTCGGATGTACCAGTGACAACTGGGCTAATGAATGGAAATCCAGATTATCGGAGGTAGATTTTCTGCCGAAAAGATAGTCGTGGAGTCAAATGCAAGTTCGAAAATTTCGGTTACCGTTTTGTAGATTGATTAAATGAGGGTGATTATGAAAATAGTAATCCTATGCGGCGGTTTCGGAACACGCTTGAGCGAAGAGACGCAACTGAGACCTAAACCTATGGTGGAAATAGGCGGTAAGCCGATTCTATGGCACATCATGAAGATCTATGCGCACTACGATCACAACCAATTCGTGCTCGCGCTCGGCTACAAGGGAGAGATCATCAAGGATTACTTTCTAAATTATCACGCCAGGATGAGCGACATCACTGTCCACCTTGGGCGCGGTACCATCGACTTCGCGAATCCGACCGCGGAAGACTGGCAAGTTACGATGGCCGATACCGGAGTGGAAACGATGACCGGCGGACGCGTCAAGCGGTTGGGCCAATATTTGCGCGAACAAGGTACCTTCATGTTAACTTACGGGGATGGTGTTGCCAATGTTGATCTGGACGACTTGCTCAAGTTCCATCGGGCACATGGGCGCTTGGCAACTGTAACAGCGGTTCGCCCGTCCGCTAGGTTCGGTGACTTGCTGCTCGACGGTGACACGGTCATCAAATTCAAGGAAAAGCCGCAGACAGGTGAAGGCACGATCAATGGAGGTTTTTTCGTGCTTGAGCCGGAAGTGCTGGATTACATTGCCGGCGACGGTACAGTGCTCGAGGAAGCGCCGTTGGAGAATCTGTGCCGCGATGGGCAGCTCATGGCGTACCAGCATAACGGTTACTGGCAATGCATGGATACATTACGCGATAAGAATACGCTTGAGCAGCTTTGGAGAGAAGGTAGGGCTCCGTGGAAAGTCTGGGAGAGGTGACAGAATGTTTAATCGCACATATCGTGACCGACGAGTATTGGTTACTGGTCATACGGGCTTCAAGGGCTCCTGGTTGTCACTTTGGCTATTGCATCTCGGGGCACACGTGGCGGGTTTTGCCGTAGACGTGCCGTCGACGCCGGCTAATTTCGACGTTCTCGATTTGAGAGGACGCATCAAACATTTCCACGGCGATGTGCGCAACCGCGAGGAACTTGAGCGAGCTATCGATGCTTTTCGACCTGAGATCGTGTTTCATCTGGCGGCGCAATCGTTGGTGCGCAGATCTTATACCGATCCCGCCGGTACCTTCGAAATCAATGCTCTTGGCACGCTCAACGTGCTCGAATGTCTACGCACAAGGCCATGGGTGCGGGCAGTCGTGCTTATTACAAGTGATAAGTCATATCGCAACGTCGAATGGTGCTGGGGCTATCGGGAAGAAGATGCACTCGGCGGTAAGGATCCCTACGGCGGATCGAAGGGGGCTGCCGAACTCGTGGCTTACTCCTACTATCATTCATTCTTCAAAGATGGCAGTACACGCATAGCCACAGCTCGCGCCGGCAACGTGATCGGGGGAGGCGACTGGGCGTTCGATCGAATTGTTCCCGACTGCATGCGTGCGTGGTCCGAGAACCGGGCGGTAGCGCTGAGAAATCCGTCGGCGACGAGACCTTGGCAGCATGTTCTAGAACCTTTGAGCGGTTATCTAGCATTAGGTGCGCGACTCTGGGAGGATCGTATCGGCTTTGCCGGGGAAGCGTTCAATTTCGGCCCAGATTCTAGCGTCAACCACACTGTGGGGGAACTGCTGCAAGCCATGGCGGAACGCTGGCCCGGGCAACGCTGGGAGATATCTCAGGATATTCCGTCGGGAGCACCCGAAGCGACGCTGCTCAAACTTTGTTGCGATAAAGCGATTCATTTCCTAGGATGGAACGCGGTGTTAGGCTTCAATGAGACCGTGTCGTTCACAGTTGACTGGTATCGGAATTACTATAGCCATGAGAAGGATATGTATGCATTCTCGTTGAATCAAATCGATCGCTATTGCGAATTGGCCGCACAACGGAGGAGCGCATGGATCAGTTGAATACCAGTTCGATTTCCGGGGTCGTCGTGCAGCCGCTCCGCGAAATCGTCGACGAAAGGGGGGCTGTTCTCCATGTGATGCGCTGTGACTCTCCATTATTTACGCGTTTTGGAGAAGTGTACTGTTCGTTGACTCTGCCGGGAGCTGTGAAGGCCTGGAAGCGGCATATGCGGCAGACTCAGCATTTTGCTGTTCCCATTGGCAAACTGCGTCTCGTTCTAGTGGATCATCGCCCTGGTTCGCAAACGAATGGCGTCATCGAACAGCATATCTTGGGAAGACCGGGTTATTACATGCTTTGGCGCATTCCACCTGGAATCTGGTACGGCTTTCAGGCAATTGATGAGCAGGGTGCTTTAATAGTGAATGTCACGGATGCGCCGCATGATGCGTCAGAATCGGAAAGGATGGATGTTAATAACGGACCTATTGAATTTGACTGGAAAAAGGTTGTTTCTGATTGAGGATGCGGTAAGCCCGTAACGTGTATTACTTTCGCCTTGATGTAAATGATTTATAAAAGTGAGATTTGTGAGGAGAAAGCGATGATAAACGCAAATGCATTGCAAAGAAAATTTCCTGAGGAAGAGACGTCATCCGGTAACGACTATGCGAACTACTTTATACGAAATGGCCAGCATATTGGTGATTATGAGGCCATGTATCGTAACTGCGAGGATCCGTGGAATCATCTAGGTCAAAAGCACGAGACGCTTACAGATCGGCAAATCGCTTTCAATTGGTTGAGTCGCCTCAAGCGACAATACTCTACAACTAGAGTGGTCGAATATGGCTGTGGATTAGGTCACCTAACAAAGATCATTAAAGATCTTGGTTTCTCCATTGTGGGAATCGATGTCGCGTCGTCTGCGATTGAAAGAGCAAGAGATAAGTTTACAGACTGTGTGTTTGTCCAGGGAACTCTTGGCGACCAGTCAAATTTGAACTTATTCTCGCCGGATGCTGTACTTATGGCCCATGTAACGTGGTGCTGTTTGGATGAACTAGACATGTTTATCTCAAATCTTAAAGCCTACGCAAGGATGCGCGAAAGGCCAACTTTCTTAATTCATTTGCTTGAAACGTATCCAGAAGGTGTTCAGAAGTACGGTGTTGAAAAATTCACGAACATGCAAGAAATACTTGCGTACTTCAATTTTGAATATCTCGAATATGGAACGGTCTGTCATCCTGATCTTACGGGAAAGGATATGGCGACAACCTCTACGTACTTCGTGGCGAAAATTTAGTTAAATTTCTCCAAGGTTTCAATGCACTTGAAATCACCTCAGAACCTATTTAAAAATCGGTTCTGATCGAATAGTCGCCTGAGGATCTGGCGTCCCATGGCGACGTAAATCAATTCGTCTGAGACGCCGACACGATGCCCATGATCCCGTACCAATCGGCGCCAGCTCATCTTCCAGCCAAACGTGCGCTCGATCACCCAGCGGCGTGGCAGGGGACCGAGCTCAAAGTGGTGCCGCAGCTTGCGTACGACTTCGATGACGAAATCGAGCAGTATTGCTTTATCCAGCAATTTACGCCGGTCGTGCGCACTATTGGCAAACCAATGCCTCAATCAAGGCCAGCGCTGCACGATGGCATCGAGCATCTTCTTTGCTTCGGCCGAATCGTTGATGTCCGACGGCGTCAGGTTGACCATCAACAGATGGCCTTCGGTATCCACCGCGATATGGCGCTTACGATCAACAACTTTCTTATCGCCGTTGTAGTCATGCTCGGCGGCGCCCGGTGCCTTCGCGCTTTGGCTGTCGAGTATCCCAGCTGTCGACTGTCCGGAATGGCCGGTACGCTCACGGTCCGTCGTCAACGCAATATTGTGGATCAATCGAAACAGAAAGCACTGCACGAAACGCCGGAACCATTAGTACACGGTCTGCTGCTGCGGAAGATTGTGCGGCAATACGCGCCACTTGCATTTCGAGCAAGTCAAGTAACGGGTTGCGTTGATGATCTCGCCAAATGCTATCGATCATCTCTGACCAGCTTTCGCTTTTCCCGGCATCAGCGGAGCAATCGACGCCCATTCCCGGTCCATCAAATCGCTTGGGTACCGCTTCAGTTGCGTAGCATGTGCTGCCGCACGCGCCCGATATTCCTCTGTTCACATGGAAATCTCTTGCGCCTTTCTCGCATTAGACTGCCGAAATGCTCCTACTTTCCCGAATTTTCAATCAGGCTCTAATAACAAGGAGGGGAAATGAAATCTCTATCGACTAGGCTCAACGACAAAGGATATTTCATTATCCGCAACTTGCTTGATAAGAGCGACGTCGACTCTTATCGCGAAGCGCTATGCCTGCTGGCCGGTGAGAAAGCGCGGTTCACCCCGGAAAAGGCAGCCTACGAAGGTTGGACCGTCGGAGACGGCGTTTCGCTACATCGCGTATTTTGGCCGCTCATCTGGAATGAAAGACTTGTCGCTTCTCTTCGAGACGCGTTTTCGCCGGATGGGGAAGTATGTTTTACCCAGCATTCGGATTTGCATGTCAACAATGGAATCATAGGATGGCATCGGGACTCCGCGGATAGGCGATTCGGCATTGGATCCGATTGGGATGAGAGTAAGGCGAAGTATCGTGTCGTTCGCGTGGCGATATATCTGCAATCATTCACTGAAAGCGGATTCAAGCTTGGGGTCATGCCGGGAAGCCATCGATTGCCTTACCGATTGTTCGAGTTTCAATGCAAAGCGTTCGCCCGGATCCGCCGCGCCGTGACGGATAAGCGGAATATCTTGCCACCCATTGTTTTCGGGGAAAAACCCACTTGGATTGAATTCAACCCGGGCGATTGTATCGTCTTCGATACGCGGCTTCTGCATTCCGGCGGGCCGGTCCACGGACCCAAGTATGCAATCTATTTGTCGTACGGGATCAACAATGCGCACAGCCATAGGCATCGGGATTACTATCTCAAGGAGCGACCCGACCTCGGATATCGAGAGATGTCGCCAGAGTTGGTGGATCGGCTTCGCGAAGAGAACTTGTTGCTGAGGTGATCGAGGAATGAAATTGATGCGACAGATTTCGATAGTCTGTGTTGCCTTCCTGCTCGCCTATGGGCCATTCTATCGATACTTACGAGGATTGGTGCAACTTCACCTGATCACCGTGCTTCCTTATGCAGTGATGGGGGCGACATTAGTATTGGCGTGCATGACGTTTCCACGATGGCGGCGACAGAGAACGACACCGATCGACGATGCGATATGGCATTTCCTTTTGCTTATATCGATCACATTCCTGTGTGCGCTTGCCTTCCACTCGACGGAAAACGCGCTGAAGATTCTACGGGCATATATCTTGCCGCTCGGGGTGTTTTTCGTCACGCGCGATTTTTCGCCTGAAAGAATAAACTGGCTGATCAGGTTCGCGTCCGTTCTTTCTCTTTTGTCGGTTCTTCTTCTATTCTTCGAATTCTTCCAGATTAATATTTTTGGCGTGGATCCCCGGCAGAGTATCGTTGCCGTGGCTTATACGCGCGCCGAAGACTTCGATCCTCGGCAGTATCAGGCCTATTTCGCCCAAGAGGCATGGAAACTTCCGCTCATCGGCTACATCGTGAGACCGTTCGGCGTTCTCGGAGCACCGCAGATTTCCGGAATTTATTACGTATTCATGTTCTGGGTCGTCTATTTTCTTGTCGGCCCGAAGGAATCTTATGTACGCCGGTTATGTCTTTCGTTTTTCTTGGCGGGTACGTTGCTCACGGATTCCCGAACGGCGATGATCGGCCTGATAACAATTACGATTCTCGTTGTTTTTAGGAACATGCGGGGCTATACCCGAGTTCCAGTGGTGCTGGTGATCGCGGGCGCATTCATGGCAATCATGTATCCGTCGTTCGAGGCGCTGCTTGATCCCGAGCGGCGCGTCGGCATCTTGAATTCCGGAGTCTTCCTGAAGGACCTGCTGGTTTTCCTTAACCTTGAATTCGAAGCGATCAGGAAGTTGAATCTTCTCGACCTGCTGTTCGGGACCCCCAAGATCGATCAAGTGGAGGCTTTTGAGGCGAATGGGATTATTTCCGCCGAATACTATTTCACCCATCTGACCGATGTTGGAATATTGGGAGTGATAGTCGAAATCGGTTTGTTGCCCACACTCGCCATTATGCGTGTCTTTTTCGTATCACATAAAACATTTTTGGCAGGTAGAACGCTAAGTGGACAGTTGAAACACGCAAGAGGTACGTTTATCTTCGCAATTTGGATGATGTTGGTGATAGGCTCCATTCACTATCTCGCGATTACCGTCTACTGCATGAACGTGATCATCATGTTAGTGCTTGCCTATATCGCCCGTGAAAGCCAGAAAGAATCCCCGGTAAAGGCCTCGGGAAATATCGAAATGCCACCGAAGGACGTGTACGGGAAAGACATTCCCTCTAGAAGTTGAGGATGCGGATGAGCCGATATCTACACGAAGTGACACGTATTCGCGATGTGTATGCAAGGAGGGACGCGTCGGGAAAGAACCGGCTATACGGCTGGAATCGACCCGACGAACTTCTTAGTCAATATCTCCTGCGCTCCGCCGCGGCAAAGGCGTTGACGCAAAACGGCCTTGAGGATCTGTCCGGCATCGATTGCCTGGACGTGGGTTGCGGTACGGGCGGCTGGCTGCGCCTGCTCATGGAATGGGGCGCGACGCCGTCTCGCCTTCACGGCGTGGATCTGTTGCCGGACCGGATAGAAAAGGCCCGCCTGGTTTCTCCTCAAATCGAATTTTCCGTTTCCAACGGGTGGCCTTTGCATTTCGGCGATGCCACGATGGACCTGGTATCGGCCAATACCGTCTTCTCATCCATTCTCGACGCCGAGGCGCGCGTCATGCTGGCAAAGGAGATGGTGCGCGTACTACGGCCATCCGGACTCTTATTGATTTACGATTTTCGCATTAGCGATCCGCGCAACCGCGACACGGTGGGCATAGGAACCAATGAAATAAGGCGCCTGTTTCCCGGGATGGATGTCAAGTTCAAGACGGTTTCCCTAGCGCCGCCTTTGCAACGGCCGCTCGTAAAATGGTCGCCGCTTCTGGCCCATGCCGTCGAGGCCTTGATGCCCGTGCTGAGAACGCACGTGCTCTGCACCTTGAGAAATCGTTGAAGATCATTCCACCTAGGGCGCTGGCAGGTCCACCCGATCGAAGCGTTCACGCGACAGGAAATTCATCTAACGAGAGGGTTGTGTTTTTTTCAAATGGGCGCGATGCGATCCATCATGTCTGCCGGACGCTGAATTTCCGCTCCGGCGATTGCGTACTCGCGCCGGCTTTAATCTGCCGCTCCGCCATAGAGCCCATCACGTCCTTGGGGGCGCAAGTGCGGTTTGTCGACGTCGCTTCCGATCTGGATTATGACCAGGACCTGCTCGAAGCGGCCGTCACGCGATATCGCCCGCGATGCCTGTTGGCGGTTCATCATTTCGGACGACGCCCAAGGCTCGAACGGTATAGGGAATTCTGCGATCGGTTCGGCAGCATGTTGATCGAAGACCGGTGCCACTCCGTTCCCGCGACGATGGATTTCACGGACATCGTTGGTGATTACGCGATATATAGCTTGCGAAAGTTCCTGCCGGTTCCGGATGGCGGGATACTGGTTTGCCGCGATTCCGGATTGCCTTTGCCCGGCGATTGCGGGTCTCTGTCGCCGAGCGATTACGGCAGGTTTCTGCTGCGTCGTTTCGGCGAACGGCTGTTTTACTCCGGCTTGTGCAACCCCTACGCCTTCCGCCGATGGAGGCAAGCCGCCATGCGATGGCTCGGGGGTGGAACACCTCGCTTTTCTTCAGAGCAGACCGCGCCGGGGGAGGCCGTTGCCTTCGGTCCGCCGCAACGCGGTTCCTCGCCGTTCCTGGCGAAGTGGCTCGGCGGCCGAAATCTTTCCATCGTCATCGACAGACATCGCCGCCATTATCGACAGATGGCTGCATCGATTCCGGCCGAGCTGCTGTGCAGGGAATGGGACGACGACATGGAACTCAAGTCGGCTCCCATTGCATTGCCGATCATGGATACCTCGCGCGACGCGGACCTCGTCGAAAGACTGCGAGCGTCCGGCATAGGCGCATATGCGTGGCCGGGCGATGAGCTGCCGGTTGTGGTCCGAGGACGTTATCCGGAGGCCGAAAGACTTGCCCGACGCTTGGTGATGTTGCCCATACATTACGGATTGACCGAGGCCGACTTGGCCTATGTGACGTCGGTCGTCAGGGCGAATGTCTCGGAAATGAAACACGGGAGCGAGTACGCGTGCAACTGATATCCCGACATTGCGTACCAAGGGAGGCCGAGGCGATCTTGCTGAGGCGTTCCCAGTCGCCGTTGTCCGTCTTTAAGGAACTTTGGTGGTGGGACGCGGTCGGCCTTGCGGCGGATATCGAGCATGACATTCTTGTCATTGCCGGCGATGAGGGCGATGTGGCCATGATGCCTTTGTTCAGGCATTCGCTGCCGCTCATAAGGCGCGTGGGCGCGCCGCTGCGCGGCACATTCACCTCTTGCATCGGCCTGAGGCTCCTCGATACGCGCATCGACAATCGCGCAGCTTGCCTGCAATCCGTCATCAGGCACGCGCAGACGCATTTGCGAGCCAATTGGATGGAGTTCGGCTATGCCGTCGAGGAAGAGCCGATCGCGCTTCAAGTGCACGATGCCGGATCCTGGCGACGTGAGGAAAAGAGCACTTTCGTGATCGACCTTGCGCGCAACGCAGAGGATGCTTGGACGGCGCTAGAGAGCCGCGCCCGCAACATGATCAGGAAAGCCGAAAAAAATGACGTCCGGATTCTCAGATTGGAAGGAACAGAGGGGGACATCGAACAGTTTTACGGCATGCTGAAAGCGACATTCGCCAAGTCGGGCTCCCGGCCGCCGCATTCGAAGCGCTTCTATGCGACGCTGGTCCGCAAGCTGCTGGAAGGAGACCACATGCTCTTTTTGGCGGCCGAATTGCGCGGCGAGCGAATTGCGTTCGGCATGTTTCCGTTCAATGCTCATGAGATGCAGTATTTGAGCGGAACCTCCTCGCCGACGGGAAATGCCGTCGCCGCCAATAGTTTGATTCAGTGGGAGGCCATTCGATTTGCGGTCGGCCGCGGATTAAGACGCTACGATCTGGGCGGGGGCGGTATCGCAAGCATCGACAAATTCAAAATGAGCTTTGGCGGTCGGCCGGAGATCTATTCTCGTTATACGTGGATGGTTCCTTGGCTACGCGGAGCGCTGGGCGTGTATCTCAAGGTGCGTCCCCTGACACAGAATATCCGAACGCGATTTACCGGCAGGTCCTAATGGTTTAATATTTTCTACGGCGGTCGATAAGGCATGGGGAGAGATGCCTTATCTTGGACATTAATGCCTGATCATTAATGACTTGGCTGTCCGACAAACGCAAGGCGCGTGGCTTTACTCGAATTTCAATAGTACTAAAAAGGGTAAGCAGAATGCTAATGACATTCGTCATGCATCGCGTCGTCGAAGGCGCGCCGCTCGAGTGGACGGACGTTTCGTCGTCGATGTTGAAGGACATGCTCGACGGCATACGCGACAACGGGCTCCCGGTGACGACCGCGGCGGCATGGCGGGGAGAGCGCGCCGTCTGCCTCAGTTTCGACGACGGCTCGCAGAGCGACTACTCGATCGTCTGTCCGGAACTTGCCGCCCGCGGTCTGCGCGCGACCTTCTTCATCGTCCCCGAGTGGGTCGGCACGACAGGCTACCTGGACTGGACTCAGATCCGCGAAATGCACGACGCCGGCATGGAGATCGGATCGCACGGGCTCGCGCATCTGCATATGAGCCGCCTGCCGAGAGCCGAGGCCTGGCAGGAATTCGATGTCTCGAAGAAGCGTATCGAAGACCGTCTGGGTTCGCCGGTATCGACCTTCGCCTATCCCTTCGGCGACCATGCCGGCTGGTGCCATCGGCTGGGACTGGAGGCGGGCTATAGACGGCTCTGCTCGTCCCGCCCGGGGCTGGCGCGCCACTCCGACTCGATCCTGCCGCGCGTCTCCGTCAATCGACGGCACACGAAGGCCGACCTGTCGCGCCTGATCGAATTGGATCCGATGTATTTGCGCTGGTTGCACATGTTCGACAGATCGCGAGCGATCGCCAAGGCGGTGCTCGGCAAGCAGGCCTACGTGCGCCTGAGGAATTCCTTGTTTCGCTAGGACGACCCATGACGATAATTCTCGTTTTGTTCGGGCTGTCGATGTTCTGCCTGTATTACATCTATGACGGCTATCTTAGGGTCTTGCAGCTGGCGGCCCGGCTGGCGCCTGCCTGCGATGAAGGGCGCGCGTGTTCCGATCCGCCGCCGTTGACGGTACTGCTGACCGTCTGCAACGAGGCCGCCGAAATCGCGGAGCGCATCCGCAACATTCTCGATACCGATTATCCGAAGGAAAAGCTGCAGATCCTGGTGGCATCCGACGGTTCGAGCGACGGCACCGATGAGATCGTCGCCGGAATGGCGAACGAATGCGTTCAGCTCTTCCGGCCCGATGCGCGGCTCGGAAAGACCGAGACGCAGAATCGCGCCATGCTTCACGCAACGGGAGCGATCGTCGTGTTTACCGATGCGGGGACCAGATTCCAGCGTGATTTCCTGCCGTGCGTCGCCGCCCCTTTTGCCGCGCCGGATGTCGGCGCCGTCAACGGCCATCTATTGTTCCTGCAGGACTTCGAAAGCGGCATTGCGGCGAGCCAGGGATATTACTGGAGCTATGAGTTGCGCCTCAGGCAGCTGGAAAGCGTATTGGGAATCCTGGCGGTGTCCTCCGGCGCTTGCGTGGCGATTCGAAAGTCCTTGTTCTGTCCCATGAGCCCGAGCGTGGGCGAGGATTGCGTCTTGCCGCTGGACGTGGCGATGCAAGGCTATCGCGTCGTGCATGCGCGCGATGCAATAGCGATGGATCGGATGGATCGCGATTCCAAGGGCGAGTTCCGGACGCGCGTTCGCATGACCTTGCGCAATTGGCAAGGAACCTGGGCTTATCCGTCTCTTCTCGATCCGTTCCGGCATCCGGGCTATGCGTTCGCGCTATGGTCGCACAAGATTCTTCGGTGGTTGTCCCCGTTCTTGCTGTTGATGGCCGTCTTGTGCGCGCTGTCCGGCGCGGCGCTGGGGATGACGTCGATGCAGGTCGCGCTCGGCGCGATGATCGCCGTCAAACTGGCCGCGCTGATCGGATGGTTCTGCGATCGCAAGGCCATCCGCATTTCGGGAGCCGCCATCGCGTACAGTTTCTTTCTGGCGAACGCGGGCTTTTTCGTCGGTGTCGTCAAGGCGGTTCGAGGAGTGCGAATCACCGGCTATCGATGAGACTGGCGCTCGTGCGCGCCAGCCGCCTCTTTTATTCATTCCTGTGTCGATTCGCGATCATCATGAGAAAATTCCTGCCCTATTCCTTGCCTGAAATCGGCGAGGAGGAAATCAACGAAGTCGTCGATAGCTTGAGATCCGGATGGATCACCACGGGGCCGAAGACGAAGCGGTTCGAGGCGGATTTCGCCGCGTATGTTGGTGCGGACGTCGAGGCGATCTCGGTCAACTCGGCGACGGCGGGCCTGCACTTGGCGCTCGAGGCGCTCGGCATCGGACCCGGCGACGAAGTCATCGTGCCCACGCTGACCTTTACCGCGACCGCCGAGGTGGTCCGGTATCTCGGCGCGGACCCGGTGTTTGCCGATGTCGATCCCGTCACGTTGAACATCTGCGCGGCCGAGGTGGAACGGCTGGCGTCTCCCAGGACGAAGGCCGTCGTCGTCGTCCACTATGGCGGACTGGCGTGCGACATGGACGACATTCTGGCTGTCGCCCGGCGTCGCGGAATGCGCGTGGTCGAAGATGCGGCGCATGCCTTTCCGACTCGGTACAAGGGCGAGCTGATCGGCGCGCTTGACAGCGACGTGACCGTATTCAGCTTCTATGCGAACAAGACGATGACCACCGCCGAAGGCGGCATGGTCGTCACCCGGGATGCGGAACTCGCGGACCGGATCAAGATCATGCGCCTGCATGGCATCAGCCGCGACGCGTTCGACAGGTTCGTTTCGGAAAAGCCGGCCTGGTATTACGAAGTGGTCGCTCCCGGATTCAAGTACAACCTGACCGACATCGCGGCGGCGATCGGCATTCATCAACTGCGCAGGATCGACGATTTTCTTCTGCGGCGGCAGCAGCTCGCGCAGCGGTACTTCGATGAGTTGAGGGATTTGCCTCTCCTGCTGCCGGCCGATGCCGAGGACGACGGCGTTCATGCCTGGCATCTTTTCGTGATCCGGTTGACGGAGGAGGCGGGTATCGCGCGCGACGAATTGATACAACGGCTCGCTGAATACCGGATTGGAACGAGCGTCCATTACATTCCTTTGCATCGGCATCCGTATTGGCGGGACACTTACGGCCTGCGGGTCGAGCGGTTTCCGCATGCCGATCGCGCCTATCGGTCGATGTTGAGCCTTCCGCTGTACACACGAATGACCGATGACGACCAATCCCATGTGATTGGCGCGCTGCGCGAGCTTATCGGGACATGAAACGGCTTTTCGACCTAGTGGCGGCGTCCTTCGGCCTGGTGCTGCTAGCGCCGTTGTTCTTGATCGTCGCTTGCGGCATCAAGCTGGATTCTCCAGGTCCGGTTTTTTTCCGGCAAGTGCGCGTCGGTCGCCATGGGAGGCATTTCCGCATCTTCAAGTTCAGGACGATGACGGTGAACGCCGAAGCGAAAGGCCAGATCACGATCGGCCGGGACCGCCGTATCACTCGCCTCGGGAGCGCGCTCAGGAAATTCAAGATAGATGAATTGCCGCAGCTTATCAATGTCGTCCTGGGGGATATGAGTCTCGTCGGGCCGCGCCCCGAAGTGCCGTACTACTGCGAAAAATACCCCGAAGACGCGCGACGTATCGTGCTTTCCGTGAGGCCGGGCATCACGGACCGCGCATCGATCGAGTATCGGGACGAAAGCACGTTGCTCGGCGCGGCGGACGATCCGGAAAGAGCGTATGTCGAGGACATATTGCCGGTCAAGCTGCGGTATTACATCGAGTACGCGGAAACTCGCAGCCTGTACGGCGATATCCGGATCATCATCGATACCTTGCGCGCCATCTGGCGTTAGCGCGGCTTCGGACTAGATCGCGGAAGTGTCGACACGCCGCTCGTACTTGATCAAATTGGCGTGGAGGTTCGCATTTGCCGGACAGACGGGTTCGCCGCGTTGAACGACGAAGCGGCGATGCCGGCCTCCTCGTTTGCCTCCGGCGACTGCCTTTCTCCATTCGCGACGGGGCGTAATTTTCCGAATCCGCCGGCGATCGCGATCGTCTCCGGCGCGGAGCGCGCACTGTCGCCAACGCAGCTTTCCGGGTTATATTCCTGAACGATGTGGCGCATGCTGGCCTTGACGATCTCCGGCACGCGGGTGCTGCAAGCGGCGAGCAAGGCATCGATCGCCTTGTTCAGCACCGGCTCGGCCAGGAAACGCTCGGTAGTGCACATGATGCGGGGGTGGGAACTCGGAGTCACATCGTTGCCGATCAGCAGTTCCTCATACAATTTTTCTCCAGGGCGTAGCCCGACCACCTTGATCTCGATATCGCCGTAAGGATTGGATTCGGATTTTTCGGTGAGTCCGGACATCTCGATCATCGTCCTGGCCAGATCCAGGATTTTCACGGGCTTGCCCATGTCGAGCACGAATACCTCGCCGCCCGACGCCATGGCGCCGGCTTGAATGACGAGTTGCGCCGCCTCGGGAATCAGCATGAAGTAGCGCACGATGTCCGGGTGAGTGATGGTAATCGGTCCGCCTTGTTCGATCTGCTGCTGGAACAGCGGAACGACCGATCCGGACGATCCGAGCACGTTTCCGAATCGGACCATCGAAAAGACCGTCTTGATGCCGGGCCTGCTTGCAATGGCCTGGAAAATGAGTTCGGCGACGCGCTTGCTCGCCCCCATGATGTTCGTCGGACGGACGGCTTTGTCCGTCGAAATCAGGACGCAAGTCTCGACTTGGGAGTGAGCCGCGGCCTCGGCGATGACTCTCGCTCCCATGATATTGTTCCGAATGCCTTCCGTCATGTTGGCTTCCACGAGCGGTACGTGCTTATAAGCCGCTGCGTGATAGATGGTGCGGATTTCGCCGGCATGGAGAATATGCGCAACCAGCTTCGCATCGCAGACCGACCCCAGATGCGCGCAGATTCTCGCGTTCGGGAAGCGCTGCTTCAGTTCCTGTTTGATCGTATACAAAGCGTATTCGCAATGATCGAGCAAGTGCAGTTCCGCGGGCGCCAGCGACATGATCTGACGGCAGAGCTCGCTGCCGATCGAGCCGCCCGCTCCGGTGACAAGCACGTTCTTCGACTGTATGCATTTCGCCAGCAGATCGACTCGCGGAGGAACCGGTGCGCGTCCGAGCAGATCTTCGATTCTGATTTCCCGGATCGACTTCGCGGAAATCTTGTCGTCGGCAAGTTCGAGCAGACCTTGCAAGGTCTTGACCGCGACGCCATGCTCGCGCAACAGAAGCATGATCTCCCGGCGCCGTTCCGGGGATGCCGAAGGCATCGCCAAGATCACCAGGCCGATGTGCATCTGTTGCAAGATCCTGGCCATTTGAGCCTTGTGATAAACCTTCAGTCCGGCGACGTTCGTATTGGCCAATGCCGCCTTGTCGTCGAAGAAGCAAACGGCGCGATACTGGTCGCTGGTGCGAAGCGCCTGGGCCAGTTGGGCGCCTGCCTCTCCGGCCCCGTAGATCGCGACGTCATTGCGCATGCATTCGTAACGTCGCCTGTTATGACGCAGGAAACTGCGTATGAACAGTCTTGATGCAACCACATAACTGAACGCGGTGAACCAATATACTACGATGACACCGCGCGGGAACGGTTGCTCGTTGAAGGAGAACGTGGCCGAGTAGGCGAAGAAGACGACGGCGGCAAGACCGATGCCGGCGGAGCGAAGCAGCGGCAGATCAATGAAGCGAATGACCGCGCGATACAGCCCGGACAACAGGAATGCGCCGATGGTGAGCGCTGTGACGACAATATATGGAGCGAGTCCGTATTGCGTCGCACGCCCGTAGCTGTCCAAGCGAAGCAGCATCGCGACAAACAGGCAAGCCGGCAAGGCCATGCAATCCGTGGCGACCATCAGCATGACCTTCGACCAGCGACTTAACGAAATGAGCTTTTGACGGACCTGTTCTATGTACGCATGCGCATAGGTTGGCATGATAGAAAGTGCTCCCTTGGCGAAACTACGACGATATTGATTTACTGATTTCGAGAAACGAAACAGCTGTTCTTCTTATTCGTGTAGCGCAGCTCGGGTCGAGTATATGCCAAATCAATTTCGAGAAATACTCCCGCAAATACGATATCGCAAAAACGGTACATTCTCGACTAACAGTATGCGTGGCGAATTGAATTTCATGTAAATCTGCGGCATTCAAGCAACGATATGAAATGAAATTTGCTCTTGTGCCATTGCAGAGATTTAGAATGTGCGTTCCGATGAAACGCGCATTGACCTATTCTTAGGTTGTTAATCGTTCATGCACTCATATTGCCGGCTTGCCGTCCTGATTTCGGTGTTCTGCGAATTGGCATTTGCGTGCGTGCCTGCGAATGGTCAGGTGCGTGCGTCCGGGGCCTCGTCGGCGCCGAACGAAAGCATGGCTCTTTCTGCAACCGGCGGATCTGGAGGATTGGTTGTTCCTTCGGGCAGCGTCCTGCCGGACGGTACGGCGGTGATCGGTTACAACACTTACATCGATCCGAGCTTTCCCCTGTCGCGCCGAGGGCAGACCTATCTTTTCAGCCTGGGGCTTTTCCCCTATGTCGAGTTTTCCGGGCGACTTGCCAATTACGTCATCGACGAACCTCCTTGGTATCGTCCGCGCGACTTGTCCGCCAACATGAAGGTCACGTTGCCTCGACTGTTTCGGGTGCAACCCGATATCGCTTTCGGAAGAAACGACCTTGGCGGAGGAGCTCCGCTGTTCAGGTCGACTTATGTGGCGATGTCGAAGGATTTCGACGGTCTGAATATCACGGTCGGAAAGGCATCGGGCAAGCCGTATCTCACCGGTCTTTTCGGCGGAGTCGAGGTTCGCTTCGGGCGCACGGGGATGTCCGCGTTGGTCGAGCGGAACAACGGAGCCACGCATGCCGGATTGCGATTCGCGAGCGAACCGATTCCCGCCATGGCCAATGCGATTGTCGTGGGAACGATTCAACGCTCCTTCGGCGTCCGCGATCCGGGCGGCGGAAAGTTTGACCGCACCGCGGCGGGCATCAATCTGGTGATGCCCTTCGGAGAAAACGCGCGCTCCGTCCGCATGCCGGAACCGGCAAATGACGTCGTGTGGACTCCGCCGCCGGCCTATCGCGATGCGCCTTCTCGGCAGGAGCCATCCCGGACGGCGATCCGAGGCCGGGAATCGGCGACAAAATCCGCGGACGCGCGGGAACGAACGATGCAGCCGCATGCATTGGACAAGCTGCACGCCGCGCTCGAGAACGTCGGCCTCGAACGCGTACGGATAGGCCGGGATCGCGACCGACTCGTGATCGAATACGAGAATCATCGGTACAACAGGAACGAAGTCGACGCCATCGGTATCGTTCTTGCCCTCGCGGCGCGCCTAAGTCCCGACGATATCGCACGCATCGTCGCAGTCACCAAAAAGGCGGGAATGTCCATGTATGCGACGTCGGTGGATCGCGCCCGCTATCGGCGCTTTCTCGACGACGGTGATCGCTACGAGGCGTTGGATGGTCTTGAGGTCACGCTGCGATATGCCGACGGCGGCAATATCCATTGGCTCGGCGAGGAGGGCGGGCGCGGCTTTTCCAGGGTGCTCCTGGAGCCGGTGTTGAGGACCTTCGTCGGCACGGAATACGGCGTCGTCGACCATTCGCTGGCCTTGGCAGTCAATGGGATCGCGCCCTTGTGGAAAGGAGCGGAGGCCTATGTCTCCTACCTCCAGAATCTCTCGGACTCGGACGATGTGCGTAATGGGCCGTTCCACTATGCCCGCCAGCGCAGCGGCGTGCGCTCGGCATTGCTGAACCAATCGTTATGGCTGACGGATCGGGTCTTGAATCTGACCAGCGTCGGACGTTTTCAATATGACTACACCGGTTTCCAGAACGAGACGACTTATTTCGTTCACGGGCGGGACGACATGGCTCGGCTTCAATATACGCGCCTACGTTATGCGGATAGATTCTTCCGGTCCACGGAGGTGAGCATCGCCGCCAGCTATCGATGGGTGTATCACCCGCTCGGATTGTGGATAGAAGCGGGATACAACCAATACGTGGAAAACGACCGCGGCCCGTCGCTTCGAATCAGCCGTTGGTTCGGAGACATCGAGGCGCAGGGATATATGCGCCGTAGCCGCGACGCAACATTTGTCGGTTTTAGACTGGCTTTTCCGCTGACGCCGAGGCAAGGTATGAAACCGGGCTATACCCATGTCGAGGGTCCGGGACGCTATCGATATGGACTGGAGACAAAGCTGGCTTCGGTCGGAGATTGCAATTGCATCGCGGACTCACGCAATATTGCCGTAGAAATTCCCATTGTTTATAGTGCAGATGGCTTTCTGTTGAACCAGGGCCGCATAGGCAAGGGCTATATAGCTACTCAACTGCCGCGCATGAGGGAGGCCGGATTGCTATATGCGACGTTTGATTGATGTACTACTCGTAAGGAGGAACATAATGAAACAGAAGCATGCGTCGACAGTTTCAAGAAAGTTCAATTGGATGGTGATCGCCGGCACGGTGGCGGTCGTTTCCGCATGTGGCGGGGGCGGTGGTTCCTCGTCCTCGTCCTCGTCGTTGACGATCCAAGGCACCGCGGCTGTCGGCAAGGCATTGGACGGCGCGGCCATCAGTATCCAATGCAAGCAAGGTTCCGCCTCAACAACGTCGGCGAACGACGGATTTTATACAGCGACAATCTCCAACGGAAAAGCGCCGTGCGTCATTACGGCGACCAAATCGACGCTTTCGCTGAAATCGATCACCCCCGGCGCCGGTATCGCGAATATTACGCCGTTGACCGACTTGTTGACGAACTATCTGGCCACGCGCGCGGGAACATCGGTGTCCAACCTGCTCAGCAATTCGACAGGCACGGCCATCTTGTCCGACACCAAGGCGATTGCGGATGCGCAAACCGAGATCGTCAACGTCATCAAAACCAATTTCGGGGTGACGGTCTCCACCACCAACTTCTTGACGGCGACCCTCACGACACCGAGCGGGGGGACGCAAAGCGACGCCGACAAAGACCTTGATCTGCTGACGAACCAAGGCGTACTGACTTCCGGCGGCACGGCGTCCACAAACGTCGTCACGGCGACCCAGACCAACGCGGCACAACAACCGAAGTACGTGCCGTCGACCGGGGCAACGGGCGCAAGCTGACGCGGCCGATCGATCCGAGCAAGCCCTCAACGAGCACGATACCGCGGCCGCCACTCGATACCGGGTGCGCGGCGGCCGGGTAAGCATCCTTCTTCTCGTGGTCCGTCGAGATCGCCCATCTCGACGGCCGAGGCATTCCTGTCGCATGTTCGATCGCTTCGCTCTCCTTCTCTCACGCCGGACATCTTTCGTAAATGAGCTCTTTCGTTAGTTCCGACGCTTGACAACGAGAGCTCTCCGGCTCCTTTCCGGTTTGGCAGGAGACCGATCATGTGCGCTTGGCGCACTTCCCCGTCGTCGGGTCGAATGGTATGGCGCCGGACTGCGACGGCTCCGTCGGTTGACAATTCGGGGCGAGTCGGGGCCGACCGACAAACCGCCCACGACCGCTTTCACGCGGTATCCACCGCTTCTGGTTCGGGGCGCGAAGACGCCCTGAAGCATCGTCTTCGTCGTGGCGGCAATGGCGGCTGCCCCGGCCGCTCTCGATCAGCAAACCTGCCGTTTATCTCCTCCGACCGCGATTTCGATTTGCGGAATGTTAAATATTTTCGCGTAATTCCTGATTAATTCAATCGATTGCTTTATTATTTGCCTTGACCCGGTCTGGACCGGGCGGCGCCGCCGAGCGCGCGTTTGACGATCGATGCACGCTATTCGTAGGGGAAGCATGGACAAGGAATTGGCAGTCGAGATACGGGCGCATGTGCTCTGGCTTACCATTTGCCGCGAAGACCGGGGCAACGCGCTCAACGGCACGGTTGTCGGCGGTATCCGGCAGGCGTTGGCGGAAGCGGAGGGCAATCCCGGCGTTCGCGCGGTCGTGCTGACCGGCGCGGGCGAGCGGGTCTTTTGCGCGGGCGCGGATCTGCGGAGCGGAACGTCGTTCAACTTCGATTATTCGGAACCGTACCAATGGCTGGCTGATTTGTTGCGGCAAGCCCGGCGCGCCACCGTGCCGCTGATTGCGCGCATCAACGGCGCCTGCATGGCCGGCGGCATGGGCCTGCTGGCGATGTGCGATATGGCGGTGGCGAGCCGCAGCGCGACCTTCGGTTTGCCGGAAGTGAAGGTCGGCATGTTTCCGGCGCAAGTGCTGTCGGCGCTGCAGCACCAGCTGCCGCGCCGCTTGTTGAACGAGCTCTGCCTGACCGGAGAAGCGATCGACGCGCAGCGGGCGCTCGACGGCGGGCTCGTCAATCATCTCGCCGATCCGCGCGAACTGGATGCGAAGCTCGACTGGCTGCTGGGGCGGTTGCTCGACAAGTCGCCGGCGGCGATCCGGCGCGGGTTGTACACCTTGAAGCAGATCGAAACGCTGCCGTTCGAGCAATCGATGGCCTTCACCGAGAGCCAGATCGGATTGTTCGCGCTCACCGAAGACGCCAAGGAGGGGCAGCTCGCCTTCCGCGAGAAGCGCCAGCCCCAATGGACGGGACGCTAGGCCATGGCCAAGGACATGGTTTCCATCGGCGGCGCGTCCGGATTCTGGGGCGACAGCGTCACCGGCCCGATGCAGCTCGTGGCATCCGGAAAGATCGACTACCTGGTGTTCGACTACCTGGCCGAACTGACCATGTCGCTGCTCGTTGCGGCACGCACCAAGAATCCGCAGCTCGGCTATGCGACCGATTTCGTCGATATCGCGATGCGGGCGGTGCTGAAAGAAGCCATGGCGCGCGGAATCCGCATCATCGCCAATGCCGGCGGCGTCAATCCGCGCGCTTGCGCCGGCGCGTTGCGGGCGCTGGCCGACGAATCGGGCATCGCGGTCCGGATCGCGGTGGTGGAAGGGGACGACGTATCGCCCTTGTTGCCGGCACTGCGCGCCGAAGGCGTGCGGGAAATCCAGAGCGGGCAGGCGCTGCCGGACAAGATCCTGAGCGCGAACGCCTATCTCGGCGCGCTGCCGATCAAGCGCGCGCTCGATGCCGGGGCGCAGGTCGTCATCACCGGGCGCTGCGTGGATAGCGCGGTGACGCTGGGCGCGCTGCTGCACGAGTTCGACTGGCGCATGGACGACTACGACCGGCTGGCGGCGGGCAGCCTGGCCGGCCATCTCATCGAATGCGGCTGCCAGGGAACAGGCGGTCTGCACACCGATTGGGAAGCCGTGCCGGATTGGGCGCATAGCGGCTATCCGATCGTCGAATGCAGGCGCGACGGCGGTTTTACGATCACCAAGCCGGCGGGATCGGGCGGATTGGTGTCGCCGGCGACGGTCGGCGAGCAACTGCTGTACGAGATCGGCGATCCGGCGTGCTATCTCTTGCCCGATGTGATCTGCGACTTCACGAAGGTGACGCTGAAGCAGGCCGGCCCGGACCGGGTCGAGGTCGGCAACGTCAAGGGATGGGCGCCGACTCCGACCTACAAGGTCAGCGCCACCTATGCCGACGGCTACCGCTGCGCAGGACAATTGACCATCGTCGGCGTCGATGCCGAACGCAAGGCGCGGCGCACCGCGGAAGCGATCCTGGAGCGGACCCGCGAATTGTTCCAGCGCTTCGGGTTCGCCGATTACAGCGCCACGCGGATCGAGGTGCTCGGCGCGGCGTCCGCGTTCGGCGCGCAGGCCGGGGCGCCGCCCCTGCGCGAAGCGGTCATGTGGCTGGCCGTGGCGCATCCGAGCAAATCCGCGCTCGAACTGTTCGCGCGCGAGATCGCGCCGGCCGGAACCTCGTGGGCGCCCGGCACGACCGGCGCCGGCGGCGGCCGTCCCGCCGTTGCGCCGGCCATCAAGCAATACGCGTTCTTGATCGACAAGCGGCGCGTGCGTCCGACGGTGACGCTGCCCGACGGCGGCACCGTCGAGGTGGAGGTGCCGCCGGGCGTCGAGCGCGCCATGCCCGGTGCGGCGAAAGAAGAGGAGATCGCGCCGAGCGCGCCGGCGCTCGACGATCGAACATCGGTGACGCGGCCGCTGATCGAACTCGCCTATGCCCGCAGCGGCGACAAGGGGGATATCTCGAACATCGGCGTGATCGCGCGCAAGCCGGAATATCTGCCCTTGTTGCGCGCGCAGCTGACCGCAACAAAGGTCGCGGATTTCCTCGCGCACCTGGTCAAGGGCAAGGTCACCCGCTACGAGCTGCCCGGCATTCACGCCTTCAATTTCGTCTGCGAACAGGCGCTCGACGGCGGCGGAATGGCGTCGCTGCGCAACGATCCGCTGGGCAAGGGAATGGCGCAAGTGCTGCTGGCCATGCCGATCCGGGTGCCGCGCGATATCGCGGCCGGCTGATCGGGAAACGAGGCTCGCCCATGTACGCATCGCTGCCGCCGTCGCCGCACTACACCGGGGAACACGAGGACTTTCGCGCGGCCGTCCGGCGCTTCGTCGACCAGGAATTGCTGCCGCATGCCGACGCCTGGGACGAAGCCGAAAGCTTCCCGCGCGACCTGTATCGGCGCGCCGCGTCGCTGGGACTGCTCGGCCTGGGCTTTCCGGAACAATACGGCGGCACGCCCGGCGATCCGTTCCACGAAATCGTGATGATCGAGGAGCTGTCGCGCACCGCCTGCGGCGGCTTGCTGGCGTCGCTGTTCAGCCATGCCATCGGCGCGCCGCCGATCGTGGCCGGCGGCTCCGAAGCGCTCAAGGCGCGCGTGCTGCCGCAGATCCTGTCCGGCGAAAAGATCAGCGCGCTGGCCGTGACCGAGCCGTCCGGCGGTTCGGACGTCGCGAATCTGCGGACGCGCGCCGTGCGCGACGGCGATTTCTACATCGTCGACGGCGGCAAGACCTTCATCACGTCGGGCATGCGCGCCGATTACATCACCGTCGCGGCGCGCACCGGCGGGCCGGGCGCGGGCGGCGTGTCGGCCTTGCTGATCGACGGCGATACGCCCGGCCTGACGCGCACGCCGCTCAAGAAAATGGGGTGGTGGTGCTCCGACACGGCGCAGCTGCATTTCGATCGTTGCCGCGTGCCCGCCGAGCGTCTTCTCGGCCAGGAAAACCGCGGTTTCGAACTCTTCATGCGCAACTTCAACCACGAGCGGCTGGCATTGGCATTGCAGGCATACGGCTTCGCGCGCGTCTGTCTCGACGAGGCATCCGGATGGGCGCGCGAGCGCGCCACGTTCGGCAAGCGCCTGGTCGAGCATCAGGCGGTGCGCCACAAGCTGGTCGCGATGGCGACGCGGATCGAAGCGACGCGCGCGCTGATCGAAGACTTGGCGGCGCGCACGCGGCAAGGCCATGCGCCGGTGGCGCAATTGTGCATGCTGAAGAATTTCGCCGCCCAGACGCTGCAGTACTGCGCCGACCACGCCGTGCAGATCCTCGGCGGCATGGGTTTCATGCGCGGCACGAAATCGGAACGGATCTATCGCGAGGCCAAGGTTTACATGATCGGCGGCGGCGCCGAAGACATACTCAACGACCTGGCGGCGCGCCAGCTCGGCTGGGCCTGACCAACGAAGGGAGGAATCGACATGTATCGATCGATATTCGCGCCCGGGCTGTTCGACGGCGAGGTGGCGATCGTCACCGGCGGCGGCAGCGGCATCGGCCGCTGCACCGCGCACGAACTGGCGGCGCTGGGCGCGCGCGTCGTGCTGGTCGGGCGCGCGCGGGATAAGCTCGACGCCGTGGTCGAAGAGATCGGGCAGGCGGGCGGCAAGGCTTTCGCCTATCCATGCAATATCCGCGACGAAGAGGCGGTGAAGACCCTGGTCGCGCGCGTCGTCGCGGATCACGGACGCATCGACGCGCTGGTCAACAACGCCGGCGGCCAGTTTCCGTCGCCGTTGAAAGACATCTCCGCCAAGGGCTGGGAAGCGGTGGTGCAAACCAATCTCACCGGCGGCTTCCTGATGGCGCGCGAATGCCTGAACCAGGCGATGCACGCCACCGGCGGCGCGATCGTCAATATCGTGGCCGACATGTGGGGCGGCATGCCGGGCATGGGGCATTCCGGCGCCGCGCGGGCGGGCATGATCAATTTCACCGAAACCGCCGCGTTCGAATGGGCCGCCTTCGGCGTGCGCGTCAACGCCGTCGCGCCGGGTTACGTCGCGTCGTCCGGCATGGATGCGTATCCGCCCGCGATGGCGCAAACCATCCGCGAGTTTCCGGGCACGGTGCCGTTGCGGCGTTTCGCGACGGAAGCCGAGATCTCGGCGGCGATCGTCTTCCTCCTGTCCGAGGCGGCTTCCTTCATCACCGGCGCGACGCTGCGCGTCGACGGCGGCCGGCCCAACGTGCGTCCGGGATTCCCGATGGGAGAGATCCGGAACCCGGTCGCGCCGTACGACGGCTTCCACCTGGCCGCCGTGCCGAAGGTGCTGCAAGCCGGGGAGGGCGATTGATGCCGGCGCTCGAATCCCGCATCGTTCCGCAGAGCGAGAGCTTTCGGCAGAATCGCGCTGCCGTAGAGGCGCAACTGGAACGCTTGCGCGCGCTGGAAGGCCGTACGCGCGACAAGTCCGGCGCTGCGCGCGCGCTGTTCGAAAAGCGCGGGCAACTGTTGCCCCGGGAGCGGCTCGGGCGCTTGCTCGATCATGGCGCGCCGTTTCTCGAACTGTCCACGCTGGCGGGCTATTGCCTCGATCAGCCCGATCCCGCCAAGTCCATTCCGGGCGGCGGCATGATCGCCGGTATCGGCTACGTCAGCGGCGCGCGCGCGATGATCGTGGTCGACGACGCCGGCATCGATGCCGGCGCGGTGCAGCCGATGGGCATCGAGAAATTCCAGCGCGCGCAGAAGATCGCCTTGGAACAGAAGCTCCCGTTCATCCACCTGGTCGAGTGCGCCGGCGCCAACCTGCTGACCTACCAGGTCGAAACCTTCATCCACGGCGGCAGCGGATTCTATTGGCTCGCGCGCCTGTCGGCCGCCGGCCTGCCGGTGATCAGCGTGGTCCACGGGCCGAGCACGGCCGGCGGCGCCTACATGCCGGGCTTGTCGGACTACGTCGTGATGGTGCGCGAACGCGCCAAGGCTTTCCTCGCGGGGCCGCCGCTGCTGAAAGCGGCGACCGGCGAGATCGCGACGGAAGAAGAGCTGGGCGGCGCGCAGATGCATGCGACCACATCGGGCCTGGCCGAATACCTGGCCGAGGACGACGCAGACGCGTTGCGTATCGCACGCGAACTGGTGGCGGCGCTGGATTGGAACCGCGACTTGCCGCCGGCGGCGCCGAGCTATCGGCCGCCGCGCTACGACGCCGAGGAATTGCTCGGTATCGCGCCGGCCGACCACAAGAAGCCGCTCGATATGCGCGAAGTCATCGCGCGCGTGGCGGACGATTCGGATTTCCTGGAATTCAAACCGGACTACGGCCCGGCGACGGTGACCGGCCATGCCGCGGTATGCGGCATCCGGGTCGGCATCATCACCAACAACGGGCCGCTCGACCCGGCCGGCGCGACCAAGGCGACGCACTTCATCCAAGCCTGCTGCCAAAGCGATACGCCGCTGCTGTATCTGCAAAACACCACCGGCTTCATCGTCGGCAAGGCGTCGGAACAGGCCGGCATGATCAAGCACGGCTCGAAGATGATCCAGGCGATGGCGAACGCGACGGTGCCGCGCATCACCATCCATTGCGGAGCCTCGTTCGGCGCCGGTAACTACGGCATGTCGGGGCGCGGATTCTTTCCGGATTTCTGTTTCAGCTGGCCCAACGCGAAGACCGCCGTGATGGGCGCGGAACAGGCCGCCAACACGATGGCGATCGTGATGGAAGGCAGCATGCGCCGCAAGGGGCTGGATGTCGACCAGGGAGCGATCGAGGCGATGCGCGCCAAGGTGATCGACACCTTCGAGCGCCAATCCGATGCCTTCGCCATTTCCGGCCGCCTGCTCGACGACGGCGTGATCGATCCGCGCGATACGCGCAAGGTGCTGGCGCTCGCGCTGTCGGTCTGCGAAGAGGGCCGCCGCCGCAAGTTGCGGCCTATCCAGTTCGGCGTGGCGCGTCCATAGCCGCCCATGGCCGCCAGTAGCCACCCTTAATCCCCTTTAGCCACCCGCAGCTGTCCATCACTAACAGGAGACCGGCATGCAATTCACCCACGAACATGCGGAACTGCAACGCAACCTGAAGCGCTTCATCGATACCGAGATCAACCCGTTCGTCGACGAATGGGAAGCGGCCGAAATCTTTCCGGCGAAGGCCTTGTTCCGCAAGATGGGGGAACTCGGTTTTCTCGGCATCTCGAAGCCGGCCGAGTACGGCGGCCTCGGGCTCGACTATTCGTACTCGGTCGCGATGGCCGAGACGCTCGGGCATATCGCCTGCGGCGGCGTGCCGATGGCGATCGGCGTGCAGACCGACATGGCGACGCCGGCGCTGGCGCGCTTCGGCTCGGATGCGTTGCGGGAGGAATTCCTGGCGCCGGCCATCAGCGGCGACGCGGTCGCCTGCGTCGGCGTGTCCGAACCGGGGGCCGGCTCCGACGTGGCGGCGATCAAGACCACGGCCCGCAAGGACGGGGACGATTACATCATCAACGGCAGCAAGATGTGGATCACGAACAGCCTGCAAGCCGATTGGATGTGCCTCCTGGCGAACACCTCGGACGATCCGCCGCATCGGAACAAGTCGCTGATCATCGTGCCGATGAATGCCAAGGGCGTATCGGTCGGCAAGAAGATCAGGAAAATCGGCATGCATTCGTCGGATACCGGCTTGATCCACTTCGACGACGTGCGCGTGCCGCAACGCAACCGCATCGGCGACGAAGGCAAGGGCTTCACCTACCAGATGCTGCAGTTCCAGGAGGAGCGCATGTGGGTGGCCGCGAACAATATCCAGGGGCTCACCAATTGCATCAATGCCACGATCGAATATGCGCGCGAGCGCAAGCTGTTCGGCGCCAGCCTGGTCGACAACCAATGGGTCCATTTCAAGCTGGCGGAACTGAAGACCGAGGTCGAGGCCTTGCGCGCGCTCGTGTATCGCGCCTGCGAACTCTACGTGAACGGGCAGGACGTGACCGAACTGGCGTCGATGGCGAAGCTGAAGGCCGGCCGCCTGGCGCGCATCGTTCCCGACACTTGCCTGCAATTCTGGGGCGGCATGGGCTTCACCTGGGATAACCCGGTATCGCGCTTCTACCGCGACGGGCGGCTGACCTCGATCGGCGGCGGCGCCGATGAAGTGATGCTCGGGATCATCTGCAAGGCGATGGACATCCTGCCGGCCAGGAAGGCATAGGCGATCGTCATGGCGCTCCGACATTTCCATTCCCTGCTGATCGCCAATCGCGGCGAAATCGCGGTGCGCGTCGCGCGCACCGCGCAACGCCTGGGTTACCGCACCGTCGCCGTGTATGCCGACGCCGATAGCGATGCGCCGCACCGGCGCGCGGCGGACCAGGCGGTGCATATCGGCGCTTCGTTGCCGTCCGCTTCCTACCTGAATATCGATGCGCTGCTCGACGCCGCCCGGCGAACCGGGGCGCAGGCAGTGCATCCGGGCTACGGCTTCCTGGCCGAGAACGCCGGCTTCGCCCAGGCTTGCATCGATGCCGGGCTGATCTTCATCGGCCCGCCGCCGCAAGCCATCCTGGCGATGGGCAACAAGGCCGAGGCCAAGCGTCTCATGGAAGCGGCCGGCGTGCCGTGCGTGCCCGGCTATCAAGGCGCGGACCAATCCATGTCCCGCATGCTCGAGGAAGCGGCTCGCATCGGCTATCCGGTGATGATCAAGGCGGCGGCGGGCGGCGGCGGGCGCGGCATGCGGCGCGTCGAGCGCGCGCAGGATTTCTCGGCCGCGCTGCATTCGGCGCGCTCGGAAGCCGAGCATGCGTTTTCGAGCGGCGAACTGATCCTGGAGAAGGCGATCGTCGAGCCGCGCCATATCGAGATCCAGATCTTCGCCGACGCCCACGGCAATGTCGTTTATCTCGGCGAGCGCGATTGTTCGGTGCAGCGCCGCCACCAAAAGCTGATCGAAGAATCGCCTTCGCCCGCCGTGACGCCGGCCCTGCGGGCGCGCATGGGCGAGGTGTCGGTCGCGGCGGCGCGCGCCATCGGCTACGTCGGCGCCGGTACGCTGGAGTTCCTGCTCGACCGCGACGGGAATTTCCATTTCATGGAAATGAACACGCGCTTGCAGGTCGAGCATGCGGTCACCGAGGCGGTGATCGGCGTCGATCTGGTCGAATGGCAGTTGGGCGTCGCCGGCGGCGAGAAGCTGCCGATGACGCAAGCCGAGATCGACGAGCGGCGCGCCGCCGGCGGCCATGCGATCGAGGTCAGATTGTGCGCGGAAGACCCGCGCCAGGATTTCCTTCCGCAAAGCGGCCTGGTCGAGCACTGGCGGGCGCCGCGCGGCGTGCGCACCGACCACGCGCTGGCGAGCGGCGCGACGATTCCGCCTTACTACGACTCGATGGTCGCCAAGATCGTCGCGCATGGCCGCGACCGCGAGGAGGCGCGGCGCCGGCTCGCGCATGCGCTGGAGGAATGCGTGCTATATGGCGTCCCGACCAATCGGCATTTCCTCGCGCGCTGCATCGCGCATCCGGAATTCGTCGCGGGCGGCGCCACGACCGGCTTCATCGACAATTGTTCCCCGGCGCAAGCGCGCGCGGCCGCCGTGCCGGAGCGGATCGCTTGCCAGGTGGCCGCGGTCTTGCTCGGATGGCGCCGCAGCCGCTCCGGGAGCGCGCGCTTTCCGTGCGAACTGGCCGGATGGTCGAGCAGCGCGCCATATTCGCAGCTTTGCCGTTTCACGCTCGATGGCGAAGCCGTCGACATGCGGATCGCGGCCTTGCCCGGGGAGGTGTGGGAAGTCGCGCAAGACGAGGAGTGCGCCAGGATTCACGTCGGCGAGCATGGCGAGCATGGCTTGGTGTTGCGCATCGCCGGCCGCGAGCTGCGGCTGGAGCCGGTGTTCGGCCAGGCCGCGTGTTATTTCACGCTCGACGGCGTCGAACATGCGGTGATCGATACCACCTACGCCGCCATCGTGCGCGACGGCAACGGCGCGGGCACGGGAACGGGTCGCATCACGGCGCCGATGAACGGGCGCGTGGCGGCGCTGGCGGCGAGCAAGGGCGAGACGGTCGCGGCCGGGCAGGTATTGATGGTGATCGAAGCGATGAAAATGGAACACAGCATCGCCGCGCCGTTCGATGGCCTGCTGCGGGACGTGTTCGTCGACGTCGGCGATCAGGTCGCGCCGGGACGGCTGCTGATGGAGATCGAGGCGGGCCTGGATCGGCCATGATGGTCCTTTATATCGGGACTGTCAGAATTTCCGTGTTCAAGGCGGGTTGATATTTACACGGATGGTCGAACGAATCGATCCGCGTACAGGATAGCAAATTGATTCATGGCCGTCTTCCAGTCATGGGCGGCGCGTCCCCAT
>Ga0196972_1000101_pt1 | contig 69545 bp, 65 predicted proteins | sample S1v_2013CmetaG_FD_148618 | JGI IMG/M metagenome (GOLD analysis project Ga0196972, IMG submission 148618) | Soil microbial communities from Anza Borrego desert, Southern California, United States - S1+v_20-13C | ecosystem: Environmental > Terrestrial > Soil > Desert | place: USA: California...
CAGTACCGTCTGCTTCGGTATAGGTGAAGCCGTCACCGCCGATTTCGACCTTCTGGCGCTCATGGTAGGCTCGCACGCGGTCGGCAGCGACTTGCAGTGCATTGCGCCGCTCGGGAGAAAGGCTTTCGAGTGCAGCCTGCAATTCCTGCTTGCCAATTTCCAGACTGGCGACATCGGTCGCGTTGAGCTGGTCGAAGCGGTTGGTGTATTCGAGCACAGCCGCGTCGCCGCGCGCTTTCACGTCGGCGAGGATCTGGGCTGCAACGCGATCGATCGCTTCGTCTTCACTCGCCTCGAAGGCGAGCACTGCGGAGAGCTGCGTCTTGAAGTCCGGATTGGTCGAGTCGAGTTTTCGGATCTGGATGGTCATTTTCTTATTCCGCTTTCGAAGCCTTCTCGAAGGCTTCCAGGATCGGCTGCAGGCGGTCGCGTTTGAGCTTGAGCGCGGCCTGGTTCACCACGAGGCGCGAGGAGATATCCATGATGTGCTCGACTTCGACCAGGTTATTCGCACGCAGCGTGCTTCCAGTGCTGACGAGGTCGACGATGGCGTCGGACAGGCCGACCAGCGGCCCCAGTTCCATCGAGCCGTACAGCTTGATCAGGTCGACGTGCACGCCCTTGGCGGCGAAGTGTTCACGCGCGCAGTTCACGTACTTGGTGACCACACGCAGGCGCGCGCCTTGGCGCACCGCGTTGGCGTAATCGAAGCCGGACGGAACCGCGACCGAGAGGCGGCACTTGGCGATGTTCAGGTCGATCGGCTGGTACAGGCCTTCGCCGCCGTGCTCGAGCAGCACGTCCTTGCCGGCGACGCCGAAATCGGCCGCGCCATACTGTACGTAGGTCGGCACATCGGAGGCGCGCACGATGATGACGCGGACAGCCGGGTCATTGGTCGGGAGGATCAGCTTGCGCGACTTCTCCGGATCTTCGGAAACTGTAATGCCGGCTGCCTGCAGCAACGGCATGGTCTCTTCGAAAATGCGTCCCTTGGACAGTGCGAGGGTGAGTTGCTGGCTCATCACTTCACCCGCTGGATGTTGGCGCCGACAGTGGACAGCTTGGCTTCCATGCGGTCGTACCCGCGGTCGAGGTGGTAGATGCGATCGACCAGCGTCTCACCCTGCGCGGCCAGGCCGGCAATCACGAGCGACGCCGATGCACGCAAGTCAGTCGCCATGACGGGTGCACCGACCAGCTTTTCCACTCCCTGCACCACTGCGGTGTGGCCGTCGATGTCGATCGATGCGCCGAGGCGGTTCAATTCCTGCACGTGCATGAAGCGGTTTTCGAAAATCGTTTCCGTCACACGGCTGCTGCCGTCGGCGATGCAGTTGAGCGCCATGAACTGCGCCTGCATGTCAGTCGGGAAGCCGGGATATTCGGTGGTGCGGAAGCTGACGGCTTTCGGGCGCGCCGCCATCTGCACCCGGATCCAGTCCGGGCCGGAGGTGATGATGGCGCCAGCTTCGCGCAGCTTGTCGAGCGCGACATCGAGGATGTCGCTGCGGGTGTTTTTCAGCGTGACGTCGCCGCCGGCCGCCGCCACGGCGCACAGGAAGGTACCTGTTTCGATGCGGTCCGGGATTACATTGTGGGACGCGCCGTGCAGCTTTTCGACGCCCTGGATCACGAGGCGATCAGTGCCGATGCCTTCGATCTTCGCGCCCATCTGCACCAGCAGGTTGGCGAGGTCGGTCACTTCCGGTTCGCGCGCGGCATTCTCCAGCACCGTCTCGCCTTCGGCCAGGACAGCGGCCATCAGCAGGTTTTCCGTACCGGTCACCGTGATCATGTCGGTGACGATGCGCGTGCCCTTCAGTTTCTTCGCCTTGGCGTGGATGTAACCCGCCTCGATCGCGATCTCCGCGCCCATGGCTTGCAAACCCTTGATGTGCTGGTCGACGGGGCGCGAACCAATCGCGCAGCCGCCGGGCAAGGACACTTTTGCCTCGCCGAAGCGAGTCAGCAGCGGACCGAGCACGAGGATGGATGCGCGCATGGTCTTCACCAGCTCGTACGGCGCTTCCAGGTTTTCGATCGCACTGCCGTTGAGCGACATGCGGTCGCCGTCCTGCTCGACACGCAAGCCCATCTGGCGCAGCAGCTTGAGCATGGTGTTGACGTCCTGGAGGTGCGGGACGTTGGACAGCTGTACGGTATCGGCCGTCAGCAGGCCGGCGCACAGGATGGGCAGCGCCGCATTCTTTGCACCGGAGATAGTGATTTCACCCGACAGGCGATTGCCGCCGGTAATAAGCAATTTGTCCATTATGCTTGCCCGTATTCTTCAGGGGTCAGGGTTTTCATCGACAGCGCGTGGATTTCCTGGCGCATGCGATCGCCGAGTGCCGCGTACACGAGCTGGTGGCGCTGGATGGGGCGCTTGCCTGCGAATGCCGGCGACACGATCACCGCGCTGAAATGATGGCCGTCGCCCTCCACTTCGAGATGGGTGCATTCGAGGCCGGCGATGATGTAGCTTTTGACAAGCTCGGGAGTGGGCAGCATGGTTCTTACCTTTAGTGGCGCAATTTATAACCTGTCTTCAGCAGGCGGATGGCAAAGCCTGAGAGCAGCAGGAAAAAGACGCTGACGATGATGAAACTGGTCGATGGATCGACGTCGGACTGGCCGAAAAAGCCGTGACGGAAGCCATCAATCATATAAAAAAACGGGTTGAAGCGCGACACTGCCTGCCAGAACGGCGGCAGCGAATGGATCGAGTAGAACACGCCGGACAGGAAGGTTGCCGGCATGATCAGGAAGTTCTGGAAAGCAGCCAGCTGGTCGAATTTTTCCGCCCAGATACCCGCGATCAGGCCCATGGTGCCGAGGATGGCTGCGCCCAGCAAGGCGAAGACGACAATCCACCATGGTGCATGGAACGAGAGATCGGTCGCCCACACGGTCACAATGAACACGCCCGAGCCAACAGCGAGGCCGCGCACAACCGAAGCGAGCACATACGCGCCGAACAATTCCCAATGCGATAACGGCGGCAGCAGCACGAACACGAGGTTACCGGTGATCTTCGACTGGATCAGCGAAGACGAACTGTTCGCGAAGGCATTCTGCAATACGCTCATCATCACCAGGCCCGGGATCAGGAAGGCGGTGTAGCGCACCTCCGGGTACACCTGCACGTGGTCTTCCAGCACATGTCCGAAGATCAGCAGGTACAGCATTGCGGTCAGGATGGGGGCGGTGATGGTTTGCATCGCAACCTTCCAGAAGCGCAATACTTCCTTGTAGAGCAGGGTCTGAAAGCCCGTCATTTCTCGCCCTCCATGATCTGGATGAACACATCTTCCAGGTCGGCCTGCTGCAGCTGCATATCCTCGATCACTGCGCCTGCCTCGCGCAGACGGGCGAGAATCGGCTCGACTTCGGTGTACTCATTGACGCGCAGGGTGTATTTGTTGCCCGAGATGAGTTCGTCGGGGTGGGACACCAGCGGCTTGAGCGCATCAGGCAATGCCCCCTTCGCAATGCGGACCACCAGTTGCGAGCCGGAGATTCGCTTGATCAGTGCGGAGGTGGAGTCGAGGGCCACCACCTTGCCGGACTTGAGCATCGCGATACGGTTGCAAAGCGCCTGCGCCTCTTCCAGGTAGTGCGTGGTCAGTACGATGGTATGCCCTTCGCGATTGAGGCGCGCAATGAACTTCCACAGCGTCTGGCGCAACTCCACGTCGACGCCCGCAGTCGGCTCGTCGAGCACGATGACGGGCGGCTTGTGCACCAGTGCCTGCGCAACCAGCACGCGGCGCTTCATGCCGCCGGAGAGGGCACGCATGTTCGTGTCGGCCTTGTTGGTCAGGTCGAGGTTGGCCATCACCTCGTCGATCCATTTGTCGTTGTTCTTCAGGCCGAAATAGCCGGACTGCATGCGCAGTGTTTCGCGCACGGTAAAGAACGGATCGAACACCAATTCCTGCGGCACGACACCGAGCCGCTTGCGGGCTTCGCGATAATCGCGCACGACGTCATAGCCATGGATAGAGACGTTGCCGGCATCCGCACGGTTGAGCCCGGCGATGATCGAGATCAGGGTGGTCTTGCCCGCGCCGTTCGGGCCGAGCAGGCCGAAGAACTCGCCCTGCTCGATAGACAGCGTCACGCCGCCAAGCGCCTGAAGCGACTTGTAGCGTTTTTCAACATTGACGATTTGGAGAGCAGCCATGCTGGCTTGAATATCTTGAAAGGGCCGGCGGAAGACCGCGAAGAAACGCGATGCGGGCGGCGAAACCTTTGATTATATTGGATTTCCCGGCAGGAAGCCGGATCGGGGAAGCCTTGCAGGGTCAATGATGCAGCAGGTCGGCGCGCGGCGTGCAATGCAGCAGCTCGGCGACGTCGTAAAGGTTGACCAGGCTTTCGAGGTTGGCGGGGAGATTGCTGAACACCAGCGATTTGCCGGTGCCACGCGCCGCGCGTTGCCATGTCAGCATGGTGGCAACGGCGGCGGAATCGACCACAGTCAGGTCCGACAGGTCGAATTGTGTCTGCCCAGCCGCGATCGCGCTCAAACCGGCGTTGAGCACGGTCGTCGCGTTATGTACGGTCAGCGCCTGGGCAGGACGAAATGTCATCAGGAAGCCTTGCCGGTTTTCGCCGCGCTTGCCGCGAGGCGCTTGTTCTTTTCCGACAGGGTCTTGATCAGGCCGTCGATGCCGCCCTTGCTGATTTCGCCGGCAAAGTTGCCCTTGTAGGTCTCGACCAGCCATGCACCGAGCACGTTCATGTCATAAATCTTCCAACCTGAGGGCAGCTTTTCCAGACGGTAGTTCAGCTGGATCGGGTCGCCGCCGCGCGGCTGCAGCACCTGCGTGCGCACTTCGACCTCGGTGTCGGCAGCATCGGCGCGCATCGGCTTGAAATCCATCTTCTGGTCCTTGATCTGGGAAATGGCCCCGGAATAGGTATAGACCAGCAGGGTGCGGAATTCATTGACGAGCTGCTTCTGCTGCTCCGGTGTCGCATCACGCCAGAAACGGCCGGCGGCCAGTGCGGTCATGCGCTGGAAGTCGACGTGCGGCAGGATTTTGGCTTCAACCAATTCGAGCACGCGCTTCTGGTTGCCTGCCTGTATTTCTTTGTCGTTCTTCGCGGTTTCGAGCACTTCCGTGCTGAGGCGCTTGATCAGGGCGTCCGGCGCCTCCTGCGCAGAAGCAGCGGGAGCAAACGCCAGGCCGGCAAGTGCAAAACCGGCAACGGCACATAATTTCTTGAATACGTTCATATCTTCCTGGATCAATTGGAGGGGCTTGCTGCTGCCCATGGAGAGTGGGCACGACCCGCCAGGCGGTATCGTACCAAACAGTTGCAAAACAGACCGGCTATTGCTTCGTTTCCCCTGCGGCACCATTGACGCTCGTACCGCCGGCACCGTTTTGTTCCACTTTGACAACGGCGCCTGCAGCAGGTTCCGAGGATGTTGCCTCGGTTACACTTGTTGCTCCCGGAGATCCGCTCACAGAATCGCTGCTGGCGGCGGTCGGACCGACATCGAACTCGTACGCACTGCTTGGCGGGTCGCCATCATAGACTCTGTTCTGACGGCGCTGCAAGTAGGCATCGCGGACGAATTCGTAACGATCCAGCGCCGCTTCCTCAACCAGGTTGGAGGCGTCGAGCAGCACTGCGCGCTGATCGACTGCACGCAGGACCGAACCGAGGTTGCGCGTGTGCACCGGGTACACGTGGTGCCAAGGGTCACCTTGAATATCAACCGGTAGAACGACGGTGTCGCGCATCGTTGACGAACCAAGGATGGGCAGCACGACATACGGACCGGCTTTCACGCCCCACTTGCCCAAGGTCTGGCCGAAATCCTCCCTGTGCTTCTGCAGGCCGGCTTCCGTGCCAATATCGAGCAGGCCGCCCAGACCCATCGTCGTGTTGACGGCAAAACGCATCACGTCAGACATGCCGTCCGCCACCTTGCCCTGCAAAAGGTTGTTGACCGCCGTCCAGGCGTCCTCGAGATTGCCGAAGAAATTCCCCACGCCGGTCTGCACGAAATCCGGCAGTTTCTTGTATGCCTTCGCGGCCGGCTTCACCGCGGCCTGGTCGACGGCGTCGTTGAAGCGGAACATGGCCCGGTTGAAGTTTTCGAATGGATCCTGAGGATGGGTGGTGGCGCATCCGCTCAACGCGAGCGCCGCCACCAGCATCATGATCCGTATTGCAGGGCCCATTATTTTTCGCCTTCCTTTCCTTCTGCTGCTTTGCTGTACAAGAACTGGCTGATGAGGTTTTCCAGCACCACAGCAGATTGCGTCATCTTGATGCGGTCGCCTGCGACCAGGTTGTTCGTATCGCCACCCGGCTCCAGGCCGATGTACTGCTCGCCCAGCAACCCGGAGGTCAGGATCTTCGCGGACGTGTCCTTCGGGAACTTGTAGCTGCTTTCCAGTTCGAGCGTGACGACTGCCTGATAGGACTTGTCGTCAAATCCGATTTTTCCCACGCGGCCGACGACTACGCCCGCACTCTTGACCGGCGCGCGCGGCTTCAACCCGCCGATATTGTCGAACTTGGTGATGACCGGATACGTCTTCTCGAACGACAGCGAACTCATGTTCCCGGCCTTCATCGCCAGGAAGAACAGGGCAGCCGCGCCCAGCAGCACGAACAAGCCCACCCACAAGTCTAGTGATTTCCTTTGCATGACCCAATACCCTAAATATAGGATGCGAAGCCGCTTTGCGGCACCGTAATATGAATAACCTTAAGTTGCTTATGCCTTTGCCGATTTCCTTGTCGGCGTTAGCTGAACATCAACGCGGTAAGCAGGAAGTCCAGCCAGAGGACGGCAAGCGAGGCAATCACGACAGTACGTGTTGTCGCTCTTGCCACACCTTCCGGCGTGGGCTGCGCCTCGTAGCCCTGGTACAGTGCGGTGAACGTAACGGCAAATCCGAAAACGATGCTCTTGATCACGCCGTTCGCGATGTCCTTCCAGACGTCCACACCGGCCTGCATTTGCGACCAGAAGGAGCCTTCGTCCACGCCGATCATCAGCACGCCGACAACGTAGCCGCCAATCACGCCGACCGCGCTGAAAATTGCCGCCAAAATCGGCATGGCGATCACGCCCGCCCAGAAGCGCGGTGCAATTACGCGTTCCAGCGGATTCACCGCCATCATTTCCATGGCCGCCAATTGCTCGCCGGCTTTCATCAGGCCGATTTCCGCCGTCAACGACGTACCGGCGCGGCCTGCGAACAGCAAGGCGGTCACGACCGGCCCCAGTTCACGTGTCAGCGACAAAGCCACCAGCAAGCCGAGCGCCTCCTCCGAACCATAACGGTTCAGTGTGTAATATCCCTGCAAGCCGAGCACGAAACCGACAAACAGACCTGATACGGCGATGATCACCAGCGAATAATTGCCGATGAAGTGAATCTGGTCCGTCACCAGGCGTGGGCGCCGCAACAGCCCGCCCGACGCGCCCAGCAAGGCGAAAAAGGTGCGCGTAGCAAAACCGACGTTGGAGACTGACTCGCGCACCCAGCGACCAAGGGAGGTGATCGCGCCGATCATTGCGACACCCCGCGGAACAAATCTTCCTCCAGCGAACGCCCCGGATAATGGAAGGGCACGGGTCCGTCCGCTTCAGCGTGCACGAACTGCTTCACATACGGATCGTCGGATGCCAGCATCTGTTGCGGCGTGCCGTGCGCGACGATCTTCCCCTGCGAGAGAAAGTACACGTAGTCAGCGATCAGGAAGGTTTCGTGCACATCGTGCGACACCACGATCGAGGTGGATCCCAGCGCATCGTTAAGGCGGCGGATCAGGTTGGCCGCTACACCCATCGAAATCGGATCTAGGCCCGCGAATGGTTCGTCGTACATGATGAGCTGCGGGTCGAGCGCAACGGCGCGTGCCAGCGCCACGCGGCGCGCCATGCCACCGGAAATCTCTGACGGCTTCAGGGCTGCGGCATTGCGCAAGCCGACGGCGTGCAGCTTCATCAGCACCAGGTCGCGGATCAGTTCTTCCGGCAGGCGCGTATGCTCGCGCAACGGAAACGCGACGTTTTCGTACACCGTCAAATCGGTAAACAGGGCGCCGTGCTGAAACAGCATGCCCATCTTGCGGCGCATTTCATACATCAGCGTGAAGTCGCGCGGATTGACGGCTTGACCGTCGAACACGATGCGGCCCTTCTGCGCTGCCAGCTGGCCGCCGATCAGGCGCAGGATAGTCGTTTTACCCGAGCCGGAGCCTCCCATGACGGCCACCACCTTCCCTCGCGGGAAGTCCATCCGGATACCGGAGAGGATGGGGCGCGTACCATAGGAAAAATGGAGGTCGTGAATTTCGACGAGGTTAGGCACAACGATCTATTTGACTCAAAAGTTAGATTTTAATGCAAAACGGTCAACCAAGCCGCTGTGTCCATAGGGAACGTAGGTGCGAATACGACAAAAAACCCGCCGGGCCTTGCGGCGCGGCGGGTTTCGTGAGCAAAGACTTACTTAGCGCGGCAGGACCGACGATCCCATCAGGAACTCGTCCACGGCACGTGCACACTGGCGGCCCTCACGGATCGCCCACACGACCAGAGATTGGCCGCGGCGCATGTCGCCGGCGGCGAACACCTTGTCGACCGAGGTCTTGTAGCAGCCGTCGCCGTCGGTAGTCGCCTTGGCATTGCCGCGACCATCCTTGTCGACGCCGAAGGCTTCTAGCACGGTCTGCACCGGCGAGACGAAGCCCATCGCCAGCAAGACCAGATCGGCCTTGAGCTCGAATTCAGAATTCGGCACTTCGACCATCTTGCCGTCCTTCCATTCGACGCGGGCAGCGATCAGCTTCTCGACCTTGCCGTTCTTGCCTTCGAGGCGCTTGGTCGCAACGGCCCAGTCGCGCTCGCAGCCTTCTTCATGAGAGGACGAAGTACGCAGTTTGGTCGGCCAATACGGCCAGACCAAAGGCTTGTTCTCCTGCTCGGGCGGCTGGGGCAGCAGCTCGAACTGGGTGACCGAGGTCGCGCCGTGGCGGTTGGAGGTGCCAACGCAGTCGGAACCGGTGTCGCCGCCGCCGATCACGACGACGTGCTTGCCGGTTGCCATGATCTGGTCCTTCACCTTGTCGCCGGCGTTGACCTTGTTCTGCAGCGGCAGGAATTCCATCGCGTAGTGCACGCCCTTCAGCTCGCGGCCGGGAACCGGCAGGTCGCGCGGCTGCTCGGCGCCGCCGGCGATGACGACTGCGTCGAAGTCCTTCTTCAGCTGTTCCGGGGAGATGGTCTCCTTGGCCCAGTTGTAGACGTTCGGCGTGAAGTCCTTGCCGATGAAGACGCTGGTGCGGAAGGTCACGCCTTCTGCCTTCATCTGCTCGACGCGGCGGTCGATGAGCGACTTTTCCATCTTGAAGTCGGGGATGCCGTAGCGCAGCAGGCCGCCGATACGGTCATTCTTCTCGAACACAGTGACGTCATGGCCGGCGCGAGCGAGCTGCTGTGCTGCGGCCATGCCTGCAGGACCGGAGCCGACGACCGCAACCTTCTTGCCGGTCTTGGTTGCCGGAACCTGCGGCTTCACCCAGCCGTTTTCCCAGCCCTTGTCGATGATGAAGTGCTCGATCGACTTGATGCCCACCGGGTCATTGTTGATGCCGAGCGTGCAGGCTGCCTCGCAGGGTGCCGGGCAGATGCGGCCGGTGAACTCCGGGAAGTTATTGGTGGAGTGCAGCACGTCCAGCGCTTCACGGTAGTTGCCGTGGTAGACCAGATCATTCCAGTCGGGAATGATGTTGTTGACCGGGCAGCCGTTGTTGCAGAAGGGGATGCCGCAGTCCATGCAGCGCGCGCCCTGAACCTTGGCGTCAGCATCAGACAGGTGCAGCACGAATTCCTTGTAGTGCTTCTTGCGCAGCTGGGGTGCTTCGCTCGCCTCTTGCAGGCGTTGGTATTCCAGAAAGCCGGTTACTTTTCCCATTTTTTACTCACATTCTTAGCGGCGGGGATCACTTTCGGGATCCCCGCGTCAGCGTCGTTTATCGATGAATCAGGCTGCGATCTTTTCTTTGGACTGCTTCGCTGCATTCAGCTCGCCCAGTGCCCGCTTGTACTCGGTCGGGAACACCTTGACGAACTTGCCGCGTGCATTCGCCCAGTCATCCAGCAGGTTGCGCGCGCGCGTGCTGCCGGTGTACTTGAAGTGGCGTTCAATCAGCCCCTTCAGGATCGCTTCGTCGGTCTGGCCTTCGCCGCCGCGGACCGTGGCATGCCAGATGGCCCGATCGATCTTCGCTTCCTGGTCTGCGCTGGTCAGCACCGGCTCAAGGGCGACCATCGACATGTTGCACTTCTTCGCGAAATCGCCGTCCGGGTCGTACACGTAGGCGATACCGCCCGACATGCCTGCCGCGAAGTTGCGGCCGGTGGCGCCCAGAACAACGACTGTGCCACCGGTCATGTATTCGCAGCCGTGGTCGCCGGTGCCTTCGACGACCGTGATCGCGCCGGAGTTACGCACTGCGAAGCGCTCGCCTGCGACGCCGTTGAAGAAGGCTTCACCGGAGATCGCGCCGTACAGCACGGTGTTGCCGATAATGATGTTGTCCACTGCCCAGCCGCGGAACTCGGTGTTCGGACGCACGATGATGCGGCCGCCCGACAAGCCCTTGCCGACGTAGTCGTTGCCCTCGCCCACCAAGTCCAGCGTGATGCCGTGCGCCAGGAACGCACCGGCCGACTGGCCTGCAGTGCCCTGCAGCTGAATGTGGATGGTGTCGTCCGGCAGGCCTTCGTGACCGTACTTCTTCGCGACTTCGCCCGACAGCATGGTGCCGACGGTGCGGTTGACGTTCTTGACCGGGGAGATGAAGGAGACCTTCTCGCCCTTGTCGATTGCCGGCTTGGCCTGCGCGATCAGCTTGTGGTCCAGTGCCTTCTCGAGGCCATGTTCCTGCTCCGCCACTTGGTAACGCGGCTCGGAGGCCGGGACGTCCGGTTGATAGAAGATCTTGCTGAAATCAAGACCCTTTGCCTTCCAGTGCGAAATTGCCTTCGACTTGTCGAGCAGGTCGGAACGGCCAATCAGTTCATTGAAGGTGCGAATGCCGAGCTGTGCCATGATCTGACGGACTTCTTCAGCGACGAAGAAGAAGTAGTTCACGACGTGTTCCGGTTTGCCCTGGAACTTGGCGCGCAGCACCGGATCCTGGGTCGCAACGCCGACCGGGCAGGTGTTCAGGTGGCACTTACGCATCATGATGCAGCCTTCGACGACCAGCGGTGCGGTCGCGAAACCGAATTCGTCCGCGCCCAGCATCGCGCCGATGACGACGTCGCGGCCGGTCTTGATCTGGCCGTCGGTCTGCACGCGAATACGGCTGCGCAGGCGGTTCAGCACCAGGGTCTGCTGGGTTTCGGCCAGGCCGAGTTCCCACGGCGAACCTGCGTGCTTGATCGAGGACAGCGGCGATGCACCGGTGCCGCCGTCGTGGCCGGCGATCACGACGTGATCGGCCTTGGCCTTGGCAACACCTGCGGCAACCGTGCCGACGCCGACTTCGGATACCAGCTTGACCGAGATCGAAGCCTTCGGATTGGCGTTCTTCAGGTCGTGGATCAGCTGCGCTAGGTCTTCGATCGAGTAGATGTCGTGGTGCGGCGGCGGGGAAATCAGTCCCACGCCCGGCACCGAGAAGCGCAGCTTCGCAATGTACTCGGACACCTTGTGACCCGGCAATTGACCGCCTTCGCCCGGCTTCGCACCTTGCGCCATCTTGATCTGGATCTGGTCGGCGGAAGTCAGGTACTCGGTGGTCACACCGAAGCGGCCCGATGCCACCTGCTTGATCTTGGAGCGCAGCGAGTCGCCGGCCTGCAGCGGCAGGTCGACTTCGACGCGGTCCTTGCCGATCACGGAGGCCAGGGTTTCGCCCTTCTTGATGGGAATGCCCTTAAGTTCCTGGCGATAGCGGTTTTCGTCCTCGCCGCCTTCGCCGGTGTTGGACTTGCCGCCGATGCGGTTCATCGCGATGGCCAGCGTGGCGTGCGCTTCGGTCGAGATCGAGCCGAGCGACATCGCGCCGGTGGCGAAGCGCTTGACGATTTCCTTCGCCGATTCGACTTCGTCGATCGGGATCGCCTTGGACGGATCGATCTTAAATTCGAACAGCCCTCGCAGCGTCATGTGGCGCTTGGACTGGTCGTTGATGATCTGCGCGTACTCTTTGTACGTATTGAAGTTGTTCGAACGGGTCGAATGCTGCAGCTTGGCGATTGCGTCCGGCGTCCACATGTGGTCTTCGCCGCGGACACGGAAGGCGTATTCGCCGCCGGCATCCAGCGCGTTAGCCAGGACCGGGTCATCCCCGAAGGCCAGCTTGTGCAGGCGCAGCGCTTCCTCGGCGATTTCAAACACGCCGATGCCTTCCACGTTGGATGCGGTGCCCTTGAAGTACTTGTCGACCAGCGCCTTGTTCAGGCCGATGGCTTCGAAGATCTGCGCGCCGCAGTAGGACATATAGGTCGAGATGCCCATCTTGGACATGACTTTCATCAGGCCCTTGCCGACCGCCTTCTGGAAGTTGTAGATCGCCTTTTCTGCGGACAGGTCGCCCGGCAGGCCTTTCGCCAGTTCGGTCAGCGTGTCCATCGCAAGGTACGGGTGGACAGCCTCCGCGCCGTAGCCGGCCAGCAGTGCGAAGTGGTGCGTTTCGCGAGCGGAGCCGGTTTCCACGACCAGGCCGGTCGAAGTGCGCAGGCCTTTGCTCACCAGGTGCAGGTGGATGGCCGAAGTGGCCAGCAGTGCCGGGATCGCCACCTGGTCTGCATCGAACTTGCGGTCAGAGATGATCAGGATGTTGTGGCCGGACTTGACAGCGTCAACCGCCTTCGCACACAGCGAGGCCAGGCGCGCTTCGATGCCTTCCTTGCCCCAAGCGACCGGGTAGCAGATGTTCAGTTCATAGGACTTGAACTTGCCGCCAGTGTACTGGCTGATGTTGCGCAGCTTGGCCATGTCGGCGTAGTCGAGCACGGGCTGCGACACTTCCAGGCGCATCGGCGGGTTGATGTTGTTGGTGTCGAGCAGGTTCGGGCGCGGGCCGATGAAGGACACCAGCGACATGACCATGGCTTCGCGGATCGGGTCGATCGGCGGGTTGGTCACTTGCGCGAACAGCTGCTTGAAGTAGTTGTACAGCGTCTTGTTCTTGTTGGACATGACAGCCAGCGGCGAGTCATTGCCCATGGAGCCGACGGCTTCTTCGCCACCAGCTGCCATCGGCGCCATCAGGAACTTGATGTCTTCCTGGGTGTAGCCGAATGCCTGCTGACGGTCGAGCAGCGAAATACCGGACTTCTGGTCCTCCGGCGCATTCTCGAGCTCGTCGAGCTTGATGCGCACGGAATCGATCCACTGCTTGTAAGGTTTGGCGTTGGCGTAGGTGTCCTTCAGTTCCTTGTCGTCGATGATGCGGCCGGCGTCGAGGTCGATCAGGAACATCTTGCCAGGCTGCAGGCGCCACTTCTTGATGATCTTGGATTCCGGGATCGGCAGCACGCCGGATTCGGAGGCCATGACGACGAGGTCGTCATCGGTCACGATGTAACGTGCCGGGCGCAGGCCATTGCGGTCGAGGGTACCGCCGATGTGGCGGCCGTCGGTGAAGGCCATCGCGGCAGGGCCGTCCCACGGCTCCATCATTGCGGCGTGGTATTCGTAGAAGGCGCGGCGGTTGTCGTCCATCAGCGTGTGGTTTTCCCACGCTTCCGGAATCATCATCATCATCGCCTGGGCAACCGGGTAGCCGGCCATCACCAGCAGTTCGAGCGCGTTGTCGAAGCAGGCGGTGTCGGACTGGCCTTCATAAATCAGCGGGAACAGCTTCTGCAGGTCTTCGCCGAGCACGGCGGACTTCATCACGCCTTCGCGGGCGCGCATCCAGTTGAAGTTGCCTTTGACGGTGTTGATTTCGCCGTTGTGCGCGATGAGGCGGTACGGGTGGGCCAGGGGCCATTCCGGGAAGGTGTTGGTGGAGAAGCGCTGGTGCACGAGTGCCAGTGCGGAAATGCAGCGCGGATCCTGCAGGTCCTTGTAGTACACGCCGACCTGGTCGGCCAGCAGCAGGCCCTTGTAAACTACCGTGCGTGCCGACATCGACGGCACGAAAAATTCCTTGCCATGCAGCAGGTTCAGCGCCTGGATCGCATGGCCTGAGGACTTGCGGATCACGTACAGCTTGCGCTCGAGCGCGTCGGTGACCATGATGTCCGGACCGCGACCGATGAAGATCTGGCGGATCACCGGTTCTTTTGCACGGACGGTCGGCGACATCGGCATGTCGAGGTCGATCGGCACATCGCGCCAGCCGAGCACAACCTGGCCTTCGGCGTGGACGGCACGCTCGATTTCCTGTTCGCAGGCGATGCGGGAAGCGTTTTCTTTCGGCAGGAAAACCATGCCGACACCGTATTCACCAGGCGGCGGAAGGGTTACGCCCTGCTTCGCCATTTCTTCACGATAGTACTGGTCCGGGATCTGGATCAGGATACCGGCACCGTCACCCATCAATTTATCGGCACCAACCGCACCCCGGTGATCGAGGTTTTTCAGGATCAGCAGACCTTGTTCTACGATGGAATGGCTTTTCTTGCCTTTGATATGGGCGACGAAACCGACGCCACAGGCATCGTGTTCGTTAGTCGGATCGTAAAGACCTTGCGCGTGCATAAGCGTTCTCCGCTACTTTGGTGATATCGAGCTTGAAGGATAGTGCAGCGCAACAGTTAGTTCAACAGAAATAATTGGGGTCGGAGTTAAAATAATAAGCGCACAAATTTTGTGCAATTTATATTAGGGACAGAGTGACTTGACGCAGAACGGCGCGACTTTGCTAACTTATTGTTTTTAAAGTGAAACAGGCGACTTTTCGCCGCCGCCTACCTTGCGCGGACGGCCGCGTTTCGATGGCATGACCCTGCGATTTGTCTGTTTGGCAAGCATTGCCTTGAACCGATCGGAGCCGAGTGGCCAGCCTTTCATCGTGGCTTCGGTGAGCGCTTCGGCTTCACGCGCGCTGACGCCGAGATCCAGCAACGCCTTGTAGTTCGCCTCCCGATCGAAGGGGGTATTACCGAGAGCCCAGAAGACAGGATGGTCGGTGATCAGGGGGTCTTGCCGGGCACCGATGTGATGGGAAATGCTGGACCATGCATAGTCTTCGGGCGAACCGACGAGGCCGGCCCGGACCGGATTGGACTCGATATAACGGCTGCACAGAAGGAAATATTGCTCAGAATCGAGCACCACCGCCCGGTAACGTCCCTGCCAGAGGGTACCTGAACGCTGGTACTTCGAATTGAAATAAGGAACATAGTGCCGGCCGATCCACTGCATCATCCGTCCCAGTCCGACATCATCGGACGGAGAGGCCAGCAAATGGATGTGCGTCGGCATGAGGACATAGGCATGGATTGCAACCTTGAACTGCTTGGAAGCGTCCTTCAGCCATTGCAGGAAGGCCGCGTAGTCCTCCGCGTCGCGAAAGATGGTTTGCCTATCGTTGCCGCTCTGGATGATGTGGTGTGGCTGATTGGGAACGACAAGTCGCGGAAGTCTGGCCATGATGAAATCGTCGAACGCGTCGCCAGGGAGCGGCGACGGCACCTCCGATTTTATCCTGCCGCGCCGCCAAAACGCGGGACGGCCACGGCAAAACGCCAATCAGAGATGGGCGTTGACCGTGTTGCGCCAAGGTGTTCTCCTGAACTCGAGCTCATTATCGGTCCGAACGTAAAGTTGCGACGCGGACGAAGCGGACCTCCGGGCGAATACGCTGGCTCTGATCTTTCCTTCCGACGGAAGGCGCTTTGCATGAAAACGGACGGTGCGGACCCCGGCACTGGACAGGCAATCTTCCTTGGCCTTTTCCATACGAGTCGGGCGCGAGCGGTGCGCAAGCTCGGCCACGGCCAGCAAATGCATGTCTTCATCGAAGATCGCATAGCCGACCCGCATCCTGCCGATCGATGCGATCGCCCGCTGGCGCAACTTCCCCATGCCCGCCGGTTCGATCAGCGCAGACACGGCGACTTGCGGAGAAATGTGGCACTCCGGCAGCGCGCCGCGCAGCCGATAGAAGAAATCGCGCTCACTGCCCGTCAGAACCTGCTTCGTACGATAACGCGACGATTGGGCGCGCTGTACAACAAACCATCCGACGAGGCCAATAAAGACAATCGCAACGAATACAAATGTCTCCTTCATACCCATCACTCTTGTTTGTAAATGAATAATTACTTTACCATTTGATAATATTTAACGTAGCACTTTTCGGAAAGTTCCGTTGCATATCAAGCAAATATTTGTGAAAGCGCAAACAAGAGATGCGCAAGACGTGCAAAGCGATTTCCTGTCGGCATTTTTACGCCGTACGGCCGGAACGACTGAATTGGAATTGCGTTGACGGGAACTAGAGGATCTTCCGCGCCCAAGCGGGCTCGGACTGCCGGTGCTGCTCCATGACGCGCATCACGAGCTGCCGGATTTCATTGAGGGGGCCGATCTCGGCCTGTTCGATGCGCGCCTGGGGCTTGCTGCGGTCCCAATCACCGTAGATGAATCCCACCGGTCGCCGGTTCACGGTGAGCGGCAGTACCATGAAGCTGCGCACCGTCGGCAGCGCCTCCCTCCACCAGCGTGGCACCTTGCTGGCAAACGCCGGGTCGAGGGCATTTTCAACAAAGATCATCTTGTCGTTGGCGAGCGATGCATGGAAAACATCGGGTTGATACGCATCGCTGAAGCCGAGCTTCGGCAGCAACTCCTGTCCGCCCTCACCTAGGCACAAGTGCGCCGTGTAGGCCGAACGCTCCACGTCGCGCAGAAAGGCAACCACGCGCGTGAAGCCAAGTCCCTGATACACGGTCTCGAGCGCCATCGACATGAGCTGGGCAGTACTCGCGGATTGCACCGCACCGCGCATGTCGGCGACACCGCGCGCGAGGATGTTTGCGGCATCCACCGGCTTGCCGACCGCGATCGGCTCGTCGACGTTCCGCCGCCGTAGTGGACGAACGACTCCGGCGTCTTCTTCGACGGCCGTGCGCTGCGCATTTTCCACCGCTGCGGCCAACCGGTCCGCCTCAAGTCCGAGCATTTGGGCATAACCATCCGCGAGTTCGGCCAGGGCCGCATGCCCGGGTCCGTCTTCATTGCAGATGGCATCCGCACAGCGCGACGACAGCGTCGACACGGCAGCCAGCCAGTCTTTGTGATCCAAGGGTTCGCCGACAGGCTTGGGCGGCAGGTCCCGGAGCGTATCCACCAAGCCGGCCGGCAATCCCCACTGCTTTGCCGCCAGACGACCGACGTCATCCAGCCCCAAGCCGAGGACGTCGCGCGCAGCCTCGTTTTCATCCACCCCGGTTTGGGCGGAACTGGCCTTGATCTGCGGCCAGTACTCGGAAAGATAGAAGGTCACGAGCATGCGCCCCAACGAATGCAGCATCGAGCAGACTACTGCCTCTTCCGCATCGCGCGTGCTGGCAGATGATGCGACCTGACGAGCGATGTGACCGGCCATGACGGATTTCTCCAGCTCAGCCCGCGCGCTTGCCGATTCCGAAGACGCCGCCGAAAGGCCGTCGACGAGCTTCAGCCCGAGGGCGAGGTGCCCGATCGCTTCAGTCCCCAGGACGATGACCGCCTTGGATACGGTATTGATACCTTGTCCGAAGACCGAATACATCGCGCTGTTGGCAAGCCGCAGCACCTTCTGGGTCAACGCCGGGTCCTGCAACACCGTCCTGGTCATGTTGAATTCACGGTCGTCGTCGCCGCGCATAGCGCCGATGATGGCCGTCACGACCTTGGAAAAACCGGGCAGGTCACCGCGTTGGCGCACGCGTGTCCACAGAAGCTCCATTGTCTTGTCGCCATTGGCGGCGCTGGTCTGGAGGATGGCAGTCATTCGGTCCGCCCCCCTATCCGACTGCCACCGGTTGCTCGATCACCGGCCTGCCGCTCTTGAGCAACTCGATCGCATGCTCGGGCAGAAGAGGACGGCCGGTGAAGTATCCCTGGATCATGCCGCAGCCGTGCGCTGCGAGGAATTGCAACTGCGCCTCGTTTTCCACGCCTTCCGCCACGGTAGTCAAGTTCAGGTGGCTGGCCAGGCTTAGCACCACGTTGCAGATCGCGACGTCCTTGACCGATTGGGGCAAGTCCTTGATGAACGCGCGGTCGATCTTCAGCGTGGCAATCGGGAAACGTTTCAGATAGGCGAGCGACGAATAGCCGGTGCCGAAGTCGTCGATGGCGATGCGGACGTTACGGGCGGCCATGGCATTGAGCAACGATTCCGCATGCTCCGGATCCGACATCAGGATGCCTTCGGTAATCTCAAGCAGCAGTTGCTGGCCGTTCAAGCCGGACAGTTGCATCGCCTCATCCATGATGTCGAGGAACTGGTCGTTGCGGAACTGCCGCGGACTGACGTTGACCGATACATAAAGAGGCCGTCCCGCCACTTCCTCGAATCGCTTGATCTGCACGCAGGCCGCCTTCAGCGCCCACGCCCCCAGCAGGTTGATCAGACCATTGCTTTCGGCCATGGGGATGAACTGCGCCGGCGATACCATTCCCTGCCCCGGCCGGCCCCAGCGCATCAGCGCTTCAAAGCCCACGATCTGCCGGCTACGGGCGTCGACAATGGGCTGGTAATGGAGCAGGAATTCGCCGTCACGCACGCCCTGGAACATCGCTGCCTCCATCGAGACGTCGTGTTCGGTCTGCGTGAACTTTTGATGGTTGTAGATGACGCAGCGCGCCTTGCCGGTTTCCTTCGCGCGATACATGGCGGTATCGGCATGGGCAAGCAACTTGACCTCGCTGTCGCCGTGCTCGGGAAAGATCGCCGCGCCGATCGAGGTGCCGACATACAGTGTATGGCCCTGGATCTCGAACGGCAGCTGCACGGTCGAAATCATGCGGCGCGCGATGATCTGGATCTCGGATTCCGAGATGGCGCCAGGCAGCACCGCGACAAACTCGTCACCACCTACCCGCGCCAGCGTGTCGACGTCTCGCAATGTTTCGGCCAAGCGCATCGCAGCAACGCGCAGCAAGGCATCGCCGACAGGATGGCCGAGCGCGTCGTTCACCTTCTTGAAGCCGTCGAGGTCGAGCGCGAGCACCGTGAATCCTCGTCCGGTACGACGCGCATGTGCGATCGCCATGCGGATGCGGTCGGAAAGCAGCGAGCGGTTCGGCAGTCCAGTCAGGGCGTCGTGCGTCGCCATGTGCCGCAAGCGCTCTTCCGTTGCCTGCTGGCCGGAGATATCGCGGCCGACCGCGAGCAATTCGGTTTCCCCCCCTGCGTCGACGCATGCGGAAACCTGGAGCTCGATCCACACCGTGCTGGTAGCGGTCTGCATCCGGACGTTGACCTTGCCCGGCAAGGCTGCGGCGGCAGTGTACGAGATCAGGTTTTCGACTGCCGGGCGGTCGGCAATTTCAATAAGCTCGACCAGGGAACGGCCGACGATTTCCTGATCGCCCAGCATTTCGCCGGCTCTTTTACTGAAATACAGGATCTCGCCCCGGACGTTCAGGCGAAATACCGCGTCGCCGGCCGCCTCCATGAGGCTTTCCAGCTGGACTTTGGCTATCGCATCAGGCCGGTCGCGGCGAATGGAAAACATTTGCAGAGATTGATTTATTTAAGGGCACGAACGCCTCGACGTTTTGGATCGCAAAATGTCGCCTCCCGCGCCAGCCACTGATTTGGATCATCTTAGCAAATTGTAGAGAAGAAAATAATTCTTGAATGCAATCTGAAGACAGAAAATGAAGAAAAAGTTACAGGATACAAATGAAAAACCCCGCCGGAGCGGGGTTGCGTCGAAAGCGGGGAGCGGCGATCAGAACGGGATATCGTCGTCCATATCGCTGAAATTGGGCGCCGGCCGCGAGGCGGGACGAGCCGCACCGCCACCCGAACTCTGGCGCGGAGCCGGGGCGCTGCCGTAGTCGTCGTCCATCGAGGCGCCGCCACCACCGCCCATGCCTTGGCGGCTGCCGAGCATCTGCATCGTATCGGCGATGATTTCCGTCGTATAGCGCTCAACTCCGTCCTTGTCAGTCCATTTGCGGGTTTGTAGGCGACCTTCGACGTACACTTGGGAGCCCTTCTTCAAGTACTGGCCGGCGATTTCAGCGAGCTTGCGATAAAAGGTAATGCGGTGCCATTCGGTCAGCTCCTTCTTTTCGCCACTGTTTTTGTCTTTCCAGCTTTCGGTGGTCGCGACTGCGATATTGGTGACCGCATCGCCGTTCGGCATGTAGCGCGTTTCCGGGTCGCGCCCCAAATTGCCGACGATGATGACTTTGTTAACCGATGCCATAAATTTCTCCTAAAGCTGAATCAAACAAAACGTATTGTGTACGGTAAAACGGGTCAAGTGGCGGCAGTTACTGCCCCGCGGCGCGGGAGGTTCTTCATACCGGCGGCAATTATAATCCAGACAACAGTCAGCACTCCGCCCAGAGCGAACACTGCCGGTCCACCGACATGCTGCTGCAGCCACCCGCCGAGCGCGCCGCCGCAGAACAGGCCAAGCGCCTGGAGGGTGTTGTACACACCCAGGGCCGCCCCCTTCGCCGCCGGCGGCGCAATGCGGGATACCAGCGATGGCTGGCAGGCCTCGAGGATATTGAAGGAAATAAAGAACAGCAGCAAGAGCAGGATGAGGATTGCCGAAGGCAGGGTCGGCTGGGACAGGAACGCCCACAGGCCGGCTTGCACAATTGCCATTAGCGCGATCGCGCCGATGAACACCTGCTTCATCAGGCCACGCTTCTCGCCCGCCAGCAGCGGCGGCATCATCACTGCAAACGAAACGAGCACGACAGGTAGATAAATCTTCCAGTGCGAAGCAAGCGGTATACCGGCGTACTGCACCAATGCGGCCGGTACGACAACGAACATCGCCATCTGCGTTACGTGCAGGGCGAACACGCCATAGTTCAGACGCATCAGCTCACGGTCGGCCAGCACCGCGGAAAACGGTACGCTTTTCACCGGCGACTTCGGCGGCGCGGGCGGCACGATATACAGCACGACCAGGATGGCAAGCAGGGACAGGATGCCGGTCAACGCAAACAGGCCCTCCATACCGATCAGTTTGTACATCGCCGGCGCTGCCACCAACGACACGGCGAAGGTCAGGCCGATCGATCCGCCAACCATGGCCATGGCCTTGGTACGGTGCTCATCGCGAGTCGAATCGGCGATAAAGGCAGTCACCGCCGCCGAAATCGCACCGGCACCCTGGATCGCGCGGCCGACGATCACCCACACCAGGTTGGTCGCTGCCGCGGCGATGAAGGAACCGAGCGCAAACAGGAGCAGACCGATGACGATGACGCGTTTGCGTCCATATTTGTCGGAAGCGGCGCCGAACGGAATCTGGCCAAAGGATTGTGTCAGGCCGTAAATCCCCATTGCCAATCCGACCAGGGTGGCGCTTTCGCCCCCGGGCAGCGACCTTGCATGAACGGCAAACACCGGCAGAATCAGGAACATGCCCAGCATGCGCAGCGCAAAAATCGACGCCAGCGACGCGCTGGCCCGGATTTCCAGGGGCGACATGCGGGTGCCCAGGTCAGTGGTGGGAATGGAAGACATCAGGCAAAGAGAGAGTGAAACAGGCAGATACGGCGTGCCCCAAAACCCGTTATAGTATCAGGTTGACCCCTAACATGCCCCGTTCTCACGCCGGTTTGGCGCAAGTTGAAAGCAGTTCATGGAAGAAATAAGAATTCGCGGTGCCCGCACGCACAATCTGAAGAATATCAATCTGGAATTACCCCGAAACCAGCTGATCGTCATTACCGGCCTATCCGGCTCAGGCAAATCCTCGCTGGCATTCGATACGTTATATGCGGAGGGCCAGCGGCGCTATGTGGAATCGCTGTCTGCCTACGCACGCCAGTTCCTGCAGTTGATGGAAAAGCCGGACGTGGATCTGATCGAAGGCCTGTCGCCAGCGATCTCGATCGAGCAGAAGGCGACCTCGCACAACCCGCGCTCGACCGTAGGCACCGTGACTGAAATCCACGACTACCTGCGCCTGCTGTACGCACGCGTCGGCACGCCCTACTGCCCCGACCATCCGGAAAATCCGCTGGCAGCGCAATCGGTATCGCAGATGGTGGATGCCGTGCTCGCCATGCCCGAAGACACCAAGCTGATGATCTTGGCGCCGGTCGTGGCCAACCGCAAGGGTGAGCATGTCGACCTGTTCGAGGAAATGCAGGCACAGGGTTTTGTGCGCTTCCGCATCCAGAGCGGCACACATCCGGCACGCATCTATGAAGTGGACGACCTGCCGAAGCTGAAGAAGACCGAGAAGCACACCATCGACGTTGTCATCGACCGCCTGAAGATCAAGGCGGACGTGAAGCAGCGCCTCGCCGAAAGCTTCGAAACCGCGCTGCGCCTGGCGGAAGGCCGAGCGATCGCGCTCGAGATGGACAGCGGCAAGGAGCACCTGTTCTCCAACAAGTTCGCCTGCCCGACCTGCGGCTATTCACTGCAGGAACTCGAGCCGCGCCTGTTCTCCTTTAACAATCCAATGGGCGCCTGTCCGGAATGCGACGGCCTCGGCCACATCGAGTTCTTCGACCCGAAGCGTATCGTCGCCTTCCCCAACCTCTCGCTCGCCAGCGGCGCGATCAAGGGCTGGGATAGGCGCAACCAGTTCTATTTCCAGATGCTGTCAAATATTGCCGAGCACTACGGCTTCGATATCGACATGCCATTCGAGAAATTGCCCGACTCGGCGCAGCAGGCCGTGTTGTACGGCTCCGGCCGGCAAACGATTCCGTTCACCTACATCAACGAACGAGGTCGCGCGGTGGTGCGCGAGCATACCTTTGAAGGCGTGGTGAACAACCTGCAGCGCCGCTATCGCGAAACCGATTCCATGGCAGTGAAGGAAGAACTCGCGAAGTTCATCAACCAGAAGGAATGCCCATCCTGCAAGGGTGCACGCCTGCGCGTGGAAGCCCGCTATGTAAAGGTCGGCACCGGCAAGCAGGAGCGCTCCATCTACGAGGTGGCAATCACCCCCCTCCGTGACACGCTGGAATTCTTCGAAAAGCTGAAGCTGACCGGCGCAAAGAAGGAAATCGCCGACCGCATCATCAAGGAAATCGTGTCACGCCTGAAGTTCCTGAACAACGTCGGTCTGGATTACCTATCACTGGAACGCAGCGCGGACACGCTGTCCGGCGGCGAGGCGCAACGCATCCGGCTCGCATCGCAGATCGGCTCCGGCCTGACCGGTGTGATGTACGTGCTGGACGAGCCGTCGATCGGCCTGCACCAGCGCGACAATGACCGCCTGATCAATACGCTCAAGCACCTGCGCGACATCGGCAACAGCGTGCTGGTGGTCGAGCACGACGAGGATGCGATCCGTTGCGCCGACTTCATCGTCGACATGGGTGTGGGCGCGGGTGTGCATGGCGGCGAAGTCATCGCCAAGGGGCCGCTCAACGACATCCTCAAGAACAAGAAGTCGCTGACCGCGAAATACCTGAACGGCACGCTGGCCATCCACGTGCCGAAGAAGCGCACGCCTGCCGATCCGGAGCGGCAATTCGTGATCAGCGGTGCCTCGGGCAACAACCTGAAGAACGTGAAACTGGAATTGCCGGTCGGCCTGCTGACCTGCGTGACCGGCGTGTCCGGCTCGGGCAAGTCGACGCTGGTCAACGACACCTTGTACCACGCCGCCGCGCGCCATCTGTACGGCTCTCAGACAGAGCCGTCGCCGTATGAAACGATCAGCGGGCTGGAGCATTTCGACAAGGTGATTTCCGTCGACCAGGCGCCGATCGGCCGCACGCCGCGCTCGAATCCGGCGACCTACACCGGTGTGTTCACGCCGATCCGCGACCTGTTCTCGGAAGTGCCGGCGGCGAAGGAACGGGGCTACAGTGCCGGCCGCTTCTCTTTCAATGTGAAGGGTGGCCGCTGCGAGGCCTGCCAGGGCGACGGCGTGCTGAAGGTGGAAATGCACTTCCTGCCGGACGTGTATGTGCCTTGCGACGTCTGCCACGGCAAGCGCTACAACCGGGAGACGCTGGAAGTCCAGTACAAGGGCAAGAACATCCATGAAGTGCTGGAGATGACGGTCGAGGAAGCGCACGAGTTCTTCAAACCGGTGCCGGTGGTGGCACGCAAGCTGCAGACCCTGCTCGACGTCGGCCTCGGTTACATCCGTCTCGGCCAGAGCGCGACCACGCTCTCCGGCGGCGAAGCGCAGCGCGTGAAGTTGTCGCTGGAACTATCCAAGCGCGACACCGGCCGCACGCTCTACATCCTGGACGAGCCGACCACCGGCCTGCACTTCCACGACATCGACCTGCTGCTGAAAGTGATCCACCGCCTGCGCGACCAGGGCAATACCGTGGTCATCATCGAGCACAACCTGGACGTGATCAAGACAGCAGATTGGATCGTCGACCTCGGTCCGGAAGGCGGTGCGGGTGGCGGCCAGATCGTTGCGACCGGCACGCCGGAAGACGTGGCGAAGAATCCGGCCAGCGTGACCGGCAAGTACCTGGCGCCGATGCTGAAGAAGAAGTAAGGAGCAAGCATGGCCACTCACCTGCGTATCGTCGGACTCGTGCAAGGCGTCGGCTACCGCGCCTCGTTCGAAGCACAGGCGCATGCCTTGAAGCTCACAGGCTGGGTACGCAACCGCAGGGATGGCTCAGTGGAAGCCGTGGTCGATGGCACGCCGGACGCTGTGGAAAAAATCATCGCCTGGTCGCGCCGCGGCCCATCAACCGCGCGCGTGACGGAAGTCGTCGTCAGTGATATCGACGATGCTTCCGTCGCCGACGACCAGTTTGAAGTACGGCCGACCGCGTAGCGTCCGTCAGCGCGGCAATCCCATCCACAACCCGAGCGGCACGAAGGCCAGCGCTGCCAGGTTCCCGAGCAACACGATCGACGCCACCTTGTCCGGCTCCTGCTTGTACTGCTCTGCCACCATGAAGCAGAACACTGCCGGCGGCAGGGACGCGAACAGGTACATCTGACCGCGTTGCGCTTCCGTCAGGTTCAGCGCCCCGTCGAGCAGCCATGCGACGATCAATCCGCCGACCGGGCACACTACCGCACCGACCAGGCCGATATGCCAGCTCTTGAAATTGACGTCGAGCATGCGCACGCCAAGAGCAAACAGCATGATCGGGATGCAGGCGTCGCCCAGCATCTTCAGCGCCTGCATCAAGGGCGCCGGGAGCGTGATGCGGAAGACCGCGAATACCATGCCGATCATCATCGCCAGCATCATCGGGCTCACCAGGAATTTCCACATCGGCGTGTGATAGCTGCGACCACTTTCGATGATCTTGATGCCAACCGAGAAGTAAATCAGGTTGCAGGCCATGAACAGCGCAACCGCAGCCGGCAGCCCTGAAGTGCCGAACGCAAGCACAGCGAGCGGCAATCCCATGTTGCCGCAATTGTTGTACATCATCGGGGGAATGAAGGTACGCACGTCGTAGCCGAACAGCCTCGCAATCGGCCATGCGATCAGCCCCGACCCGAGCGAAATCAGCACGCCGGCGAGGATGAGCATACCGTTATGAACGAGATCGAAATCTTTCGCAGCAAGCGCGGTGAACACCAGCAGGGGGCACAGCACATCCATGCTTACGCGATTGACCGATGCCATGTCGGTCCTGACGCGCTCTCCTCCCCGCACACGAGCATATCCATACCCGACCGCAATGATGATGAAGACCGGCAGGATGATGCCGAGGATGCGCTCGAACACTTGCATGTGAAACTCTTTCGGAAGGCGAAGGCTATCCCGGCATTGTAGCGAGATATGCACGAACGCGTTTTCCGCCTGGCAAGTAAATGGCAAAGGGATATTAAACCGGTGCGGCAACGACCAGGCCTGCGTCTTACTTGAGCAGGCGCGCTTCCGCCCGTGCGACACCTTCCGTCGCGCCTCGCAGGACGATAATGTCGCCCTCTTGCAGCACCATATCCGGGTTGACTTCGATCCGGCTCTTGCCGCGACGTACGATGGTGACTTCCGCGCCGACCTCCTGCAGCTTCAGCGTGGCCAGCGTTTTGCCGTTGGCCTTTGCGCCTTCCGGCAAGGTGACGGAATGCAGGCGGACGTGCAGGTGCTCCGCATCCTCGGGCGCATCGCTCGCGCCATGGAAATAGCCGCGCAACGAAGCATAGCGTTCGTCGCGCGCTGCCTGCACGCGGTGCACCACGCGCCGCAGCGGCACGCCCAGCATCACCAGCGCATGAGACGCCAGCATCAGGCTTCCCTCGATGGCTTCCGGCACCACCTCGGCCGCGCCCGCCTCGCGCAGCTTGTCGAGGTCGGAGTCGTCATGGCTGCGTACGATGACAGGCAAGGATGGTGCAAGTTCGTGCGCAAAGTGCAATACCTTCAGCGCGGATGGCGTGCTGGCGTAGGTAACGACCAATGCGGCCGCGCGGTGGATACCTGCGGCCACCAGGCTTTCCCGCCGCGCCGCATCGCCATAGGACACGTTGGCGCCCGCGGCTTGCGCCTCGCGTACCCGGTCGGGATCGAGGTCGAGCGCGTGGTAGGCGATCCCTTCCTCTTCCAGCAGGCGGGCAAGGCTTTGACCGGTGCGGCCGAAACCGGCGATCAGCACGTGTTTCTGCGTCGTCATAGTTCGCGTCGCAATCTGCGTCAGCGTCAGCGACTGCATCATCCATTCGTTGGCCGACAGCTTCATCACAATTGCATCCGACTTGGCGATGATGAAGGGCGCCGCTAGCATGGACAGCACCATCGATGCGAGGATCAACTGGATCAGCAGCGGATCCATCAGCTGCAAGCCGCCTGCCTGGTTCAGGAGCACGAAGCCGAATTCGCCCGCCTGTGCAAGGCCGAGGCCAGTGCGCAGGGCAACGCCGGTGGAAGCGCCGGTCATTTTTGCCAGCCCGGCAATCAGCGCGAACTTCAGCAGCACAGGCCCGGTCAGCAGCAACAGCACCAGCCACCAGTTCTCCAGCACCAGTCGCACATTGAGCAGCATGCCGACCGTAATGAAGAACAGGCCGAGCAGCACGTCGCGGAAAGGCTTGATGTCCTCCTCCACCTGATGCTTGTATTCCGTCTCGGAAATCAGCATGCCGGCGACGAAGGCGCCGAGTGCCAGCGACAGGCCGGCTTGCTCGGTAATCCATGCCGCCCCCAGCGTGATCAGCAGCAGGTTGAGCATGAACAGTTCCTGCGAACGGCGCTTGACGACGATATGGAACCAGATCCGCATCAGGCGCTGGCCGATGACCAGGAGGAGCACAAGAACAATGCCCGCCTTCATCGTTGCCAGCGCGAGGGTCGGCAGCAGGTCGGTGGTATTTTTCGCCAGAGCGGGCACCAGGATCAGCAAGGGCACCACGGCCAAGTCCTGGAACAGCAGGATGCCGAAAATCAGCCGGCCGTGCTGGCTGTCGAGTTCGAGGCGCTCGGTCAGCAGCTTGGAGACGATGGCGGTGGATGACATCGCCAGCGCGCCGCCGAGTGCAAAAGCTGCGCGCCAGCTGATATCGACGAGTTGCGGAAGGAAATGCGCGACCATCCAACCGAACAGCATGGTGGCGGCAATCGTCAGCAATACCTGCGCCATCCCTAGCCCGAACACGGTGCGCCGCATCGAGATCAGCTTGGGCAGCGAAAACTCGAGCCCGATCGAGAACATCAGGAACACCACCCCGAACTCCGCCAGGACGTGCGTGGTTTCATTCTCTTCCGCCATGCCGAAGCCATGCGGCCCGATCACGATGCCGACAATCAGGTAGCCCAGCATCGGTGGCAGGTGCAGCATCCGGAAGGCAACCACGCCGAGCACGGCGGCGCTAAGCAGGATCAGCGTAAGTTCAAGTGCCGAAAACATTAATTGTTATATATGTGATCTAAGTTAGTGCATGTGCGCGGCAAACCGTGCCTTCTTTCATTGCAGCGGTTCGGCAACGCCCGCTGCCTTTTCGAACGACGCGACTTGTTTCCCCGCATGCACGATGTCTTTAAGAATGAAGGACTTACGAAACGAAGCCAGCCGTTGACTGCCCTCAAAGCCCAATTTTTTGTTATGACTGGCAGATTTTTTGCTTTCGTAATTCAGCTATACTTCCGGCATGAGTGTAACCGATGCAAAAACCTTGCCGAAAGACTTCGACGCGAAAAATGCGCAGCGCGCACTTGAGCTCGCCCGGGAGACCCTTCAAATCGAAGCCGACGCCTTGCTCGCACTGAAAAGCAGGCTTTCGGACAGCCCCGACGACAGCTTCGCACAGGCAATGGCGCTGCTGCTGCAATGCAGCGGACGCGTTGTAGTGTCGGGAATCGGCAAATCCGGCCACATCGCCCGCAAGATTGCCGCGACGCTGGCATCCACCGGCACGCCGGCGCTGTTCGTCCATGCCGCCGAGGCGCTGCACGGCGACCTTGGCATGATCACCGAGAACGACGCCGTGATCGCCATATCCTACTCCGGCGAAGCCGCGGAATTCGTCTCCATCATCCCGATCATCAAGCGCATGGGCGCCAAGCTCATTGCCATGACCGGCAACGACAATTCTCGGCTGGCGCAACTGGCGGACATCCACCTGAATGTCCGCGTGGACAAGGAAGCCTGCCCGCTGAACTTGGCGCCGACCGCCAGCACGACAGCCACACTGGCCTTGGGCGATGCGCTGGCCGTGGCCTTGCTCGATGCCCGCGGATTCCGCGAAGAAGATTTTGCCCGCTCGCACCCGGGTGGCGCGCTCGGCCGACGCCTGTTGACCCATGTGCGCGATGTCATGCGTACCGGTACCGCCATTCCCTCGGTCAAGCCCGACGTGATGCTGACGACCGCCTTGCTGGAGATCACCAAGAAAGGCATGGCGATGACCGCCGTAGTGGACGATGCGAACCAGACAATCGGCATCTTTACCGACGGCGACCTGCGGCGCCTGATCGAGAACGTGCAGGATTTCGGCAAGCTGAAGATGGCCGACGTGATGCACGCCAACCCGCGCACTATCAATCCGGACCAGCTGGCAGTCGAAGCCGTCGAACTGATGGAGCATTTCCGCATTAACCAGCTCTTGGTCGCCGATGCTGAAGGCAAACTGGTCGGCGCATTGCATATCCATGACCTGACCCATGCCAAGGTGATTTGATGCAAGACGACGCATTGGCAAGGGCTGCACGTGTGCGCCTCATGATTTTCGATGTCGACGGCATCCTCACCGACGGCAGCCTGCATTACGCGCCGGATGGCGAGATGATCAAAACGTTCAACGTGCTCGACGGGCACGGCATCAAGCTGCTGCAGCAATCCGGCGTAGCGACCGCGATCATCAGCGCGCGCAAATCCGCCATTGTTGCCAAGCGTGCTGCGGATCTCGGCATTGCGCACCTGTACCAGGGCGTGCACGACAAGCTCGAAGCATTCGAGCAACTGCTGGAAAAAACCGGCGTTGACCGGAACGCCTGCGGATTCGTCGGCGATGACGTCATCGACCTGCCGATCCTGTTGCGCGTGGGCTTTGCCGCAAGCGTGCCCAACGGCCATGCCGAAGTGAAATCGCGCGTGCATTACGTGACGCAAGCCGGCGGCGGCCGAGGTGCGGCGCGCGAGCTCTGCGACTTCATCCTGCGCGCGCAGGGGAATTACGAAGCGGCGCTGGCGCCCTACCTGAGGTAAGGCACATGCGGCCCTGGCGCATCCGCTTTTTCATGACGCTCGCGCCGCTGGTCGTGCTGGCGCTGGCCAGCTTCTGGATGTACGAGGTCATGCGCAGGGCGACGGAGACGACCATACCGAATCCCGAGCGGAGCGAGCCGGATTTCTATGTCGAAAAATTCAGCTTCGTGAAACTGTCGAAGACAGGCTCGGCGCAGTACCATTTTTCCGGCGAACGGCTGACGCACAATCCGCAGGACGGTTCCTATGACATCGTGCGACCGGTCGTGAGCAACATCAGCAATGCGGCATCGCCGGTTGTCATCAAGGCGGAGCGGGCGCGTGTCAGCAGCGACAACAGTCAGGTCCATCTCTACGAGAATGTCAGGATGGACAGGCAGAAAGGGCAGGATTCAGAACCTCTCCACGTCCGCACCGAATACATGCTCGTACTGCCCGATGACGACGTGATGAAGACCGACAAACCGGTAGAGATCACCACCGAAAGCGTGAAGCTGACGGGCACCGGCATGTATGCGAACAATGCGACGCGCGAGTTCAGGTTGTCGAGCAATGTTCATGGCACGTATCAAGCCCCGTTGCGCTGATTCGGTATAACTTGATGCATCACTTTCGAGATCTTTCATGAAACATTTTTTCTTGTTGCTGTCGATGCTGGTCGCCGTGGTGGCGGGAAATGCCCACGCCGAAAAAGCCGACTCCGACAAGCCGACCAACGTCGAGGCCGACCAGATGGCCTATGACGACGTCAAGCAGGTCAACACCTTCACCGGTAACGTGGTCCTTACCCGCGGCACCCTGATCATGCGCGCACACAAACTGATCGTGTCGCAAGATCCGGCCGGATACCAGTTTGCGACCCTGCTTGCGCCGCCGGGCGGATTGGCCACCTTCCGCCAGAAGCGCGATGCCGGCCCGAACCAATGGATCGAGGGCCAGGCGGAGCGCATCGAATACGACGGCAAGGTCGAAATCGTGAAACTGTTCTCGAAGGCAAAGATGCGCCGCCTCGAAGGCAACAAGCCGACCGACGAAGTCGAGGGCGAGTTCATTTCCTACGACAGCCGCGCCGAATTCTTCACCGTCAACAACACCGCGACCGGCGCGAACAAGCCGGGCGGCGGACGCATCAAGGCGGTGATCCAGCCGCGCTCGGAATCGAAGGACAAGTAAGATGACGAGCACGCTGGTAGTCAACGGTCTGCAGAAAAGCTACGGCACGCGCCAGGTAGTGCACGATGTGTCGCTGCAGGTCGCAAGCGGAGAAGTGGTCGGCTTGCTCGGCCCCAACGGTGCAGGCAAGACGACTTCGTTCTACATGATTGTCGGCCTGGTGCCGTCGGATGCAGGCGAGATCGACCTCAACGGAACACCGATTTCACGCCTGCCGATACATCGCCGCGCAACGCTCGGCTTGTCCTACCTGCCGCAGGAAGCATCGGTCTTCCGAAAGCTCAGCGTGGAGGACAACATTCGCGCCGTTCTGGAATTGCAGCGCGTCGACGGCAAGGCGCTGGGCAAGGCGGAAATTGAAAAGCGCCTGAATACGCTGCTGGCCGAACTGCAGATCGAACGCCTGCGCGAGAACCAGGCGCTGTCGCTTTCCGGCGGCGAAAGACGGCGCGTCGAGATTGCGCGCGCACTGGCGACGAACCCGCGCTTCGTGCTGCTCGACGAACCTTTCGCGGGCGTCGACCCGATCGCGGTGATTGAAATCCAGCGCATCGTGCGCTTCCTGAAGGAGCGCGGCATCGGTGTGCTGATCACTGACCACAACGTGCGCGAGACCTTGGGTATTTGCGATCGCGCCTATATCATCAATCAAGGCTCGGTACTGGCAAGCGGCCGCCCGGACGACATCATTGCAAACGAGTCGGTGCGGCGCGTGTATTTGGGTGAGCACTTCCGGATGTAATGGAAGAAGACCAGACAGCATGAAACAAACACTCCAACTTCGAATTTCGCAACATCTGGCGCTGACGCCCCAGTTGCAACAGTCGATCCGGCTGTTGCAACTGTCGACGCTCGAGCTGCACCAGGAGCTGGAACAGATCCTTTCGGACAACCCGATGCTCGAGCGCGTCGACGACCCGCTCGACAATTCCGTGCGCCTGCTTGCGGATGGTGCGATCAGCGCATCGGGAACTGCGAACGGCAGCACGGCGGAAGCCCCTGCGTCCGGGGGCGAAAACGCTCCCTCCGAAGCACCGGAAGGCGGTTTTGAAGGCAGCAGCGAAGGCGCAGACGCGGCGTCAGGAGACAGCGACTGGAGTTTTGACGATGTCGCACGCACCTCGAAAGCCCCCGAAGACGACGACGCGCGCCCGCAGCTCGAGGCGCATGAGGTCACGTTGCGGGAACATCTGCTGGAGCAGATGCGCGTGACGGTGCGCGAACATCGCGACCGGGCTCTCGTCGAACTGATCATCGACGCACTCAATGACAACGGCTACCTGGAAGAGCCGCTCGAGGAAATCCATGCGCGACTGCCAGAAGAACTTGAGATCGAGCTCGAGGAACTGGCGGTTGCATTGAAGCTTGTACAAAGCTTTGAGCCGGCCGGAGTAGGCGCTCGCAACGCATCGGAATGCCTGGCGATCCAGATCCGCCGCTTCCCGAAGATTCCGCTGGTCACGCGGCGCCGTGCGCTGGAGATCGTGGAAAACCACCTACCGCTGTTCGCGCAGCGCGACTTCAACAAGCTCAAGAAAGTGCTCGACTGCGACGAAGAGGACCTGCGGGAAGCACAGCAAGTGATCCGCCAATGCAATCCGCATCCCGGCGCCTTGTTCGCTTCGGACGCTTCCGACTACGTTGTTCCCGACGTGATTGTCAAGAAAACAAAGAACGGTTGGCAGGTCTTCCTCAACCACGACGTCATGCCGCGCCTGCGCGTGAACGCGCTGTACGCGAACATCCTCAAGCAAAGCAAGGGTGAGGGATCGCTTACTTCGCAGCTGCAGGAGGCAAAGTGGCTGATCAAGAACATGCGCCAGCGTTTCGACACGATACTGCGGGTCGCACAGGCAATTGTCGACCGTCAACGAAATTTCTTCTCCCACGGCGCAGTTGCCATGCGCCCTCTTGTCTTGCGTGAAATTGCTGATACACTGGGTTTACACGAGAGTACTATTTCACGTGTGACAACTCAAAAATACATGCTTACCCCCCACGGCATGTTCGAGTTGAAGTACTTCTTTGGCAGCCACGTCGCCACGGAAGCGGGGGGGGAAGCTTCGTCGACGGCGATCCGCGCGCTGATCAAACAATTGATAGGAGCAGAAGACCCCAAGAATCCATTCTCAGACAGCAAAATTGCGGATATGTTGGGGGAACAAGGCATGGTCGTAGCACGACGCACCGTCGCGAAATATCGCGAAGCCCTGAAAATCCCTCCAGTCAATCTGCGCAAATCCCTGTAGTTATTGTGTTGTAGTGTTGTTGCTGTGTTCGGCGTAGCCCCATCTACGCGGGCACGACGCGAACCTCCGGCGACGCCATCCATAGGAGCGCTGTATGAATCTCACAATCAGTGGACATCACCTCGAACTGACGCCGGCCATCCGCGATTACGTGGAAAACAAGCTGGAACGCATCATCCGCCATTTCGATCATGTCATTGATATCGCAGTCATCTTGGGTGTGGAAAAACCTTCGGAAAAGGAAAAGAGGCAAAGAGCAGAAGTGAATCTGCGACTACGGGGCAATGTCATTCACGTCGAGAGTTTTGCGGAAGACCTGTACGCGGCGATCGACACACTGATTGACAAACTGGACCGCCAGGTACTGAAGTACAAGACGAAAATCCAGGATCATCACTCATCCGTTAAGCGCATGCCGGACATGTCGGCTACTGCGTGACAAACCTCTCCGGCCTCAACGGCCAGGACAGTCAAGGGCGCATACACTGCGCCCTTTTTGTTTGCCCCACTGGCAGCAATTCGAATGTCGGCCGAACGACTGCCGACTTTTTGCAAGCCCGATACAATAGCCCGGTTACTGAATCCCTGTGCTCGCATCATGACTGAATTTGTCCAGACCGCCGTCAAGAACCAGATCGGCTTCATCACGCTCGACCGCCCGAAGGCACTCAACTCGCTCTCGCTCGATATGGTGCGCGCATTGACGACCGCGTTGCTGACATGGCGCGACAACAACGCAGTAAAGGCGGTGGTAATACGCAGCAGCAGCGAGCGGGCATTCTGCGCCGGCGGCGATATCCGCTTCTTCTATGATGCGGGGCGCGCCACGCCGCAACGCGGCAGCGCATTGCTCGAAGACTTCTTTACTGAAGAGTACGCACTCAACCACCTGATTCATTTCTACCCCAAGCCCTACATCGCCATCATGGACGGCATCGTGATGGGAGGCGGCATGGGCGTGGCGCAAGGCGGAGAATCGAACCGCATGCGCATCGTTACGGACCGCACGAAGATGGCGATGCCGGAAGTGAATATCGGCCTGTTTCCGGATGTAGGCGGGGGGTATTTCCTTTCTCGTGTGCCGGGGCAGATCGGCGCTTATCTGGGCGTTACCGGTGAAATCATCGGCGGGACGGATGCAATCTATGCCGGCCTCGCCGACGTCTTCGTCCCTGCGGCACAACTACCGGCTCTGTCCGAGATGCTGGAAACCGCTGACGCATCGAACCTCCCGCTTGCGATTCGCCAATTCGCAGAGCAATTCAAGAACTTTGCAGAACCTGCGGGCAGCGCGCTTGCTGTCGAACGTGCTTCGATTGATCGTCACTTCGCACATGATGACGTGCCCGCGATCGTCTCGTCGCTGTCCGCCGACGAAAACGCCTTCGCGAAGAAGACACTGGACACGATGAACAAGCGGTCGCCGCTGATGATGTGCGTGACACTGTCACAACTCCGTCGAGGAGCGTCGATGAGCGTAGCAGAGTGCCTTCGCTTGGAACGCACCATGGTTCGCCGCAGTTTCGAAAACGGCGAAGTGCTGGAGGGGATCCGCTCTGTCGTCATCGACAAGGACAATGCGCCGAAATGGTCGCCCTCGACGTTGGCAGAAGTGACAACGGAGATGATCGAGCGCTTCTTCCAGCCCGCGTGGCCGGAACATGCACATCCGCTGCGCGATCTGAGTTAGCGTGACGGTTGATTAACGATATTGCCCCAGAGGGCATGTCGGAACGTGCGGTGAAGGGCGACGCATAGCATGCGGCCCGAAATCCGCCACGGCTATTCCCCGGCGGGTTGCGCTATGTTTCCTCGACCGTAAACAAGCGCCTATACTCCCGCATCGCATAACGGTCCGTCATGCCGGCGATGTAATCGGCGACCTTGCGTGCCTGTGCGCGCAGCACTTCGCTGTCTTCGCTGCGGTGCGCGCCGACCTGGTAATCCGGCGGCAGCAACCGCGGCTCCTGCATGAATGCCTCGAACAATTCCTGGACGATGCGCCGCGCCTTGCTTGTCATGCGATTGACCTGGTAGTGCTGGTATAGATTCTGGCGCAGGAACCGTTTCAGCTGTACCGCCTCGCGGTTCATCTCGTCAGAGAAGGCAATCATCGGAGGCGCAGCGCGCACGTCATCGACCGACTTCAACTGCGCCGCGCCGATGCGGCTGCGGGATGTATTGATGAGGTCGACAACCAGTGCATTGATCATGCGCCGGATCGTTTCGTGGATCGCTCTTCTCCCGCTGATGCCAGGATAACTGAGCTCCACTTCCTTTCGATGCCGCGCATAAAAACCGATCTCGTCGAGTTGCGCGGTGGACAGCAGACCAGAACGCAGACCGTCGTCGATATCATGGTTGTTGTAAGCGATCTCGTCTGCCAGGTTCGCCAGTTGCGCTTCGAGCGTGGGCTGCTTCCTGTTGAGGAAGCGCTGGCCGATATCGCCGAGGATCTTTGCATTGGCGGCGGAGCAGTGTTTGAGGATGCCTTCCCTGGTCTCGAACATCAGGTTCAGGCCGTCGAACGCGCCGTAGTGCTCTTCCAGCTTGTCGACCACACGCAGGCTCTGCAGGTTGTGTTCAAATCCGCCGTAGTCCTTCATGCAGCCGTTCAGCGCCTCCTGGCCGGCATGGCCGAATGGCGTGTGCCCGAGGTCATGCGCAAGCGAGATCGCTTCGACCAGGTCTTCGTTCAGGCGAAGATTGCGGGCGATCGATCGGGCGATCTGCGCGACCTCGATGCTATGGGTGAGACGTGTGCGGAACAGGTCGCCTTCATGATTGACGAATACCTGGGTTTTGTATTCGAGGCGGCGGAACGACGTGGAGTGGATGATGCGGTCGCGGTCGCGCTGGAACTCGGTGCGCGACGGCGGTGCCGGCTCCGGGAAACGCCTCCCCCGCGATGCCGCGGAACGTGCGGCGTAGGGCGCGAGGTCGGCTTCGAAATCCATTAACGGATACAGGCCTTCAGGGTTGCTATCAGTGCATCTTGGGGAACCGGCATGATGACCGACGTCCCGAGGGGCTTGAGGAGGATGAACTTGATTTGCCCGCCCTCGTTCTTCTTGTCGACTTGCATCAGTTCCAGCCAACGCTCGTCACCCAAATCCGGCGCCACAGCTGGCAGCCTGGCGGCCTTGACCAGCTCTGTAATGCGCGACTTCGCGCCGGCGTCGATGAAGCCGAGACGATGAGACAAATCGGCCGCCATCACCATCCCGCAGCCGACCGCCTCGCCGTGCAGCCATTCGCCATAACCCAGGCCTGCTTCGATTGCATGGCCGAATGTATGCCCGAAATTGAGGATCGCCCGCAACCCGCCTTCACGCTCGTCCTGCCGCACCACGTCGGCCTTGATTTCGCAGGAACGCTGTATCGCATACGCAAGCGCGGCCGGATCGCGCGCAAGGAGTTTGGCAATGTTCGCCTCGATCCAGTCGAAGAACGCGGGGTCGATGATCGCGCCGTGCTTGATGACTTCGGCCAGTCCGGCCGATAATTCGCGGTCCGGCAAGGTATTCAAGGTCGTCGTGTCGGCGATCACCGCCTGCGGCTGGTAGAAGGCACCGATCATGTTCTTGCCGAGCGGATGGTTGATGCCGGTCTTGCCGCCGACGGAGGAGTCGACTTGTGCCAGCAAGGTGGTCGGCACCTGAATGAAAGGCACGCCGCGCATGTAGGTCGCCGCGGCAAAACCCGTCAAGTCGCCAATAACGCCACCGCCCAATGCGATCAGCGTCGTTTTCCGGTCGCACTTCTGTTCGAGCAAGACGTCGAAGACTCGCATCAGGCTCGCCCAGTTCTTTTCCTCTTCGCCATCCGGCAGCACGATGGGGGTTACTTGTTTGCCGGCGCTTTCAAGCAAGGCAACCAGCTTTTCGAGGTAGATCGGACCGACCGTCGTGTTCGTCACCACTGCGACACGCTTGCCACCGATATGGCGAGCGACGATCGACGGGTCAGATAAAAGGGATTGCCCGATGTAAATGGGGTAACTGCGATCACCCAGGTCAACTTGCAAGGTGATCGGCGAAATGTGCTGCACGCTCATAGCAATTCAGGAAGTCTGGTTCGGCTTTTCGTCGCCCGGCAGCCTTTTTTCGGCCATTTCAAGCTGGGAAACGATGGTTTGCACCAGAGATTGTACGTTAGGACGGCCGGTTTCGATGACAAAGTCGGCAACTTCGAGGTAAAGCGGCTCGCGCTCACGCGAGAGTTGCTCCAGGCGTGCACGAGGATCGGCTGTCTGTAGCAAGGGGCGGTTCTTGTCGTGACTGGTGCGCAAGAGAATGCTGTTGACGCTGGCGCGCAGATAAATCACGGTGCCACGCGTTTTCAGGCACTCCCGGTTTTCCGGCCGCAAGATGGCGCCGCCACCAGTGGCCAGGATGATATCCGACTGCGAGGTGAGGTCGCGAATGACCTCCGCCTCCCGCTGACGGAAGCCGGCCTCGCCCTCGATTTCGAAGATCAAAGGAATCGAGGCGCCTGTACGCGCCTCGATTTCATGGTCCGAATCGATGAACCGTTTGTTGAGTCTCTTGGCCAGGGCGCGGCCGACGGTTGTCTTGCCGGCGCCCATGAGGCCTACGAGGAAGATGTTAGTGGTCAATTTGGAAGGTTGCAGGGATTCACTCCATACGGGCTCGGGGAACCCGGCGGCGCTGTGCCCTGGTCTGACAAGTCCGATGCCAATACCGGCAAAGTATAAGTCGAAGTAGTATATGTTGCCTCGGTTCCCTGTACGACCCCGGTAACAACCACGCGCACATCGGTCCAATTACCGCGGTCGCGCGGGTACAGGATCGATATCACTGCCGTCCCGTTGGCATCGGTCTTACCGCTGGATGTGATGGTCATCGGAATCCGGGGCTCAAGCGTGCCACTGACATTAGCGTCCTCTCCCGCATCCAGAACGCCGTCATAGTCAACATCTTCGTTCGCGCAGACATAATGCGGAGAGGCAAAAATCCAGCCGCTCTCCGGTGTTACCTGATCCGAATCAAACCGGTACGTCCCCTTGCGGTAAAACACGGGGCGGACGGCCGCGTTCACCGTCGCTTCCGGAACCGGGTTGCCGGACGCATCGCTTACGAAGACCGTGTAGTCCTGACGATAGGTGCTCGACGAGGGTGTTTCCAGCTTGTTTCCGGTACCGGCCGTAATGAACAGGGACCGGCGCGAAACCGTCAGGTTTGCAGTAGCGGTCTTGGTCGTTCCTTGAATGCGCGCCTGGATTTGGACGCCGTTTGCCGGCGTAGTAGACGGACCTGCAGTAAAGGTGACCTTGGCGGTTCCATCATCCCCGGTGGTAACCACTGCGGGATTGGAAAGTGAACCGCCACTGGGATCCGTCACAATCGAAAACTCGACAACGGCCCCTTTCACGAGATTGTCACGCACCGTACCGTCGCGTACGGTGACGGTCAGCACACTAGTATTGCTTTGCCCACTACCGCTCGGACTAACGACAGCCGGCTCCGATTGGACACTGATGGTTGCTGTCGTCGTCAACGGCGCATAGAACTTGATTTCTGTTTGTGCGGTCGGGCCGCTCACGACGGTTGCCGTAATTGTGGCAGTGCCGGAGGTTTCCGACTTGACATAGGTCGCCTGCGCATCCCCATTTGCGACCGGGACGCTGCTACTGCCCAAGGTGATCGAACATGAAGCATCGGTATACACCTGTCCGCGCGACGTGCTGATATTGATTGTGCCGTTCTGGCCAACGCCGGCATTCTCGTAACGCGCACTAATCTTTGTACAAGAGTTGACCGCTGCTTCCGTCGCAGCCGTCGAAACGACAAGGCTGACTGCGTTCACGTTGTAAGTCTTTGTCGCGCTGGCACCTTGCGAAGATGCCGTCAAGGTGTCATCACCGACCTGCCCCCCCCTTACAGTTATCGTGACGGTTCCTTGCGAATCAGTCAGAGGCGCGCTCGCCGAGCCACCGCCAGATGACTTGACAGTGATCGAATTGCCCTTGGCGGATGTAAATGCTACAGGAACCCCAGAAATCGCCGTTCCGGCCTTGTCCCGAACGGTAATAGCGAAATCACCAGTACCACCCGCTGTAACAGCTGACGGTCCGGTGACCGTGACCGTGGTTCCGGTGACATTAACAGTGCCAGTGACAGTAATGTTGCCGGACCTTGCGGTAATAGTAATTTTCCGGTTGGTTCGGTCTCCCGATGTGCTAAGCAAAGCAGTAGCCTTGCCGTTTGCATCTGTGGATGCAGAAACCGCGGTAAGGGCGCCCGAATCTGCCGTAAACGTAACCGGAGCGGATGCAATCGCATTGTTGCCAGAGTTCTTTACGAGCGCTGTGACGGTCACTTCTGTACCGGCAGTTCCTGATGACGGTAATTCGGTACTACTGAAAAGAAGTGAAATGGACGCCGGCGAGGTTGCACTCGATCCACTGCTTCCCGAAACGGTACCAGCCGATCCGCCTCCTCCACCGCACGCTACAACAGTCAGCGCCATCAGTCCGCCGGCTGCAAAGCGAACAAACTTTTGGACCGAAGTCCCGATTGCCCCTAGATTCATAAGCCCTACCCTTAAGTTATTCGAATTATTACTGCTTTAAATCAAGAATCTTATTATCGTGCCACTACACGGTCCGCCACAATCTTCGGCGTAATGAAAATCAAGAGCTCCGTCTTGTCGTTGGTTCGTCCCTGAGTCTTGAACAGATGTCCGAGCACGGGAACATCGCCCAACACCGGCACCTTTGATACCTGCTCTCGTTCGACCTGCTGGAAAATACCGCCGAGGACGACCGTGCCGCCGTTTTCGACAAGCACTTGCGTCTTTACGTGCTTGGTATCGATCGCAAAACCGGATCGGGTTTCCACACCCACACTGTCCTTGTTCACGTCTACATCGAGGATGACGTTTCCATCAGGCGTGATCTGTGGCGTAACCTCCAGCTTCAGGTTTGCCTTGCGAAATACGATTGACGTTGCGCCGCTGGACGTGGCGACTTGATACGGAAGCTCGGTACCCTGTTCGATCACTGCTTTCAGTTGGTCCGCCGTCACCACACGCGGGCTGGAAATGATCTTACCCTTGCCATCGGCTTCCAATGCGGAGAGTTCAAGGTTCAGGAACCGGTTCGCTGCAGCTGAAAAAAGGCTGACTGCCAAAGTACCTGGGGCAATTCCATTGATGCTTGCCGCCGGAAGATTGATGAACTGGCTGTTGTTGTAACCCTCGCCTTCTTCCTCAACCTGCCCTGTCTGCTCACCGACACCGGTCAGGTTCCCGGTTACTGCCACACGGGAATTGCTTCTGCGCGCGATCTGCCACCCGGTATCCCCACCCCTCAAGGTACGCAAATCCGTAAAGCCCAGTTTTGCACCGAGGTTCTTGCTGAACTTGTCATCTGCCTCGACGATGCGCGCCTCGATCAACACTTGCTTCGACGCGATATCGGTTTTCTGGATCAGCTTGCGGATTTCTTCAAGCTTGGATGTGATATCGGTCACGAATAGCTGATTGGTACGCGCATCAATGACCGCACTGCCCCTTTTCGAAAGGATGCTCTTTTTGGAATCCCCCCCATCAACACCCAGAACCTGCTTGAATGACTCGGCCTTCTGGTAGTTCAGTTGATAGGTTTCGGTCTTCAACGGCTCGAGCTCCGAAATTTGCGCTCTCTGCTCAAGCTCGAGTTTTTCCTTGGTCAGCAGCTCATCCTTCGGCGCAATCCAAAGCACGGACCCATTCTTGCGCATGTCCAGGCCTTTGGCCTGCATGACGATGTCAAGCGCCTGGTCCCATGGGATGTCTTTCAGGCGCAAGGTCACGTTACCACTCACCGTGTCACTGGTGATGATATTCAGGCCGGTGAAATCGGCGATCACCTGAAGGACGGCGCGAACCTCGACATTTTGGAAGTTGAGGGACAACCGCTCACCTCGGTACCCTTGCGTGCCTTGGACCAGCTTGTTCGGGTCTTCCTTGATCGGCTTGACCTCAACCACCAGTTGCGTATCGCTCTGGTAAGCGCTGTGCTCCCACAACCCCTTGGGTTCGATCACCATGCGTACATTTTCACCTTGCGGGGAAGTCGTGATGGTCTGAACCGGCGTAGCAAAATCGGATACGTCGAGACGGCGACGCAACACCTCCGGCAGCCCTGTCTTCAGGAAATCGACAATGATCGACTGCCCTTGCTGGCGTACATCGACGGCCACTTGGTTGCTGGGCAGGTCAACAACGATGCGCCCCTCTCCCAGCACGCCCCTGCGGAAATCAATATCACGTAACACCTGCTTGACGGGCGTCGGTGCAGGTGTTGTTACGGGAATGCCGGCCGCATTTACGGCGGTCGCCAAGCCTCCCGAGCCATCGATTGTCACAATAACTGTATCGCCTTCAACCACCGTTGCGTAGTTCAGCGGACGAAGCAGATTGAATACCAGACGCGAGCGCTCGCCGGCCTGGACGACGTTGACGTTACGAACATCTCCTAGCCCGATGTCCTGCGAAATTTTTCCGGTCGCGTTAGAAGTCCCGGAGAAGTCGAGTGCAATGCGTGACGGGTTGGTGATCGAAAACCCGATCGGCGGTTTAGCCAGCGGCTTCTTCAGCTTGACCTTGACGATCACGTTGGCGCCTTGCTGGTTGGCGCCGATCGATTCGATTGCGTTCTCCTGTGCGTAGGCGACGCAGCATGCGAGCGAAACGCAGGCAACCGCGGCCCTGCGCAAGAGGTTGCGCACACCGGCGCCAAAGCCGCTAGGGGTAATCTCTGCTGCCATCATTTTTTATTCTCCTGCAACTCTAACTTGGCTTTGCGCTCGGTCCATTCCCCTGCCGGATCGCGCACAATCTCCTTGATCTCGACTTCGGCTTCGGAGATCTTCGTGATCATGCCGAAATTCTGACCGATGTAATTGCCGACCTTGGCCTGAAATACTGTCTTGTCAACCTGCAAAAGCGCGTAGCTTAATCCTGGTTTTTCCAGCGTGCCTACCATCTTGATACTGTCAAGCGGATAGCTCTCCAAAGGCTCCTTGCGGCGGTCGAGGTCCGGTTTGATGCCAGAACCTGTGTTGGCCTGCTGCTTTGCAAACGCAACCGTCAGTTTCGTAGGATTGTACGGATCCAGCTCTTCTTTCCCGGTATAGGAGAAGGGCGTGAACTTTTTCGGTTCCGACAAACGTTGGACGGCGACCGGCGTTTGCCTCCGCACCTCTTCCATCCATTCCTTTACTTCCTGCACGCCGCCGTCGCCGCAACCAGCTAACACGGCTACCGCAATCAGGGGAGTGACCTGTCTCAAGGCGCGAACAATCGTCATTTTTTCGCCCCTTTCGTCTTTTTCTTGTCCTCGGCCGCCTTACGCTGTGCCGCCACCTCTTCCTTGTCAAGGTAACGGAAGGTCTTGGCAACCGCTTCGAGAGTCAAAGTGCCGTCCTTGCCCGTCACAAGGTTAAGGTTATTCAGCGTAACGATACGGGGCAGATTAGCGACGTCGCTCGTGAACGAGCCGATGTCGTGGTAACTGCCCGTCACCTTGATGTCGATGGGGAGTTCGGCGTAGTAGTCTTTCACGACGACCTGGCCCGGCTTGAACAACTCGAACTGCAAGCCGCGCCCAAGGCCGGCCTGGTTGATGTCCGACAGCAGAGCGTCCATTTCGGCCTTGCTTGGCAACTGTTTTTCCAGGGTCGATACATACTCGTTAACCTGGTCGCGTTGCTTGCGCAGGCTCTCGAGATTGATCGCCTGTCGGACCTTGGTCTTGTACTCTTCGCGCAGCGTTACCTCTTCCTGCTCGCCTCGTTCCAGCTCTTCCTGCTGGCCGCTCAGGTAAAGGAACCAGGCCAAGATGATGACGCCGATGAGCGCGCCGAATGCGCATAGGATTTGGGGAATGATCGGCCATTGGCCGGGGTCCCGGCCATTCAGCCCGCGGAATTGGCCGGCTACGATATCCCCGATGTTCTTTAGGTCTGCCATAGTGCTTCTTTCCTGTCAGGGCTTCTTCGGAGGCGCCGAGGCCGACGCTTCCTTTTCGCGCGGGCGCTTGATACCCACATTGACGGTGAAGTCGAACACCTTCTTGGCGTCCTTGCCCTGCCCGAGGTTCGTCAGACGGATTTCGATCAGGTCCGGACGCTCGAGCCAGGGCGAGTTATTGCTCAGGTTGCGCAGCAACTCCGACACGCGCTCGTTCGATTGGGCATATCCGCTCATCGCCACGCGCTGATTGTCCTGTTTGAACGAACGCAGGTAGATCCCTTCCGGAACCTGCTTGACGAGTTCATCCATCAGGTACACCGGTTGGTTGCGGTCACTCTGCAGGTCCTCCACCGCTTGCTGGCGTGCCTGGAGCGCATCAATCTCCTGCTTGAGCGTGGCGATTTCGGCGATTTCACGATCGAGCTTTGCGTTCGCTTCCTTGATGAAGTTGTTGCGGTTGTTCTGGTTTGAAATTTTCGCGGCAATGAAGGCGGCGTAAGCGACGGCGATCGCGAGACCCATGATGGCCGCGAACGCGAGCATGCGCAGGAACGCGATCTTCCGCTGCTTGCGTTTTTCCTCGCGGTGAGGAAGAAGGTTGATACGAATCATTCCTCGAACCTCCGCATGGCCAGTCCGCAGGCAACCAGGTAGGACGGCGCTTCAGCGCGCAACTGCTTTTCCCTGATGGTGGGGGCGAGGTGCATGCCCTTGAAGGGGCTCACGACGGATGTCGAGATCTTGGCTCTTTCTGCCACGATTTCGACCAGGCCCGGGATGACCGCACAGCCACCGGCCAGGAAGATCTGGTCGATATGGGTGTAGGGTGTCGACGTAAAGAAGAACTGGATGGCTCGGGTAACTTCGAGGGCGGCATTCTCCAGGAAAGGCTCGACCAGCTCGCGATCGTAACCTTCCGGCAGGTCGCCGGACCGTTTCTTCGTTTCAGCGTCCTCGAACGAGAGGCCATAGGCGCGCACGATATCCTGCGTCAGCTGGTTGCCGCCGAAAGGTTGTTCGCGTTCGTAGATCGTCTGCCCGTCCTGGAGCACGGACACGTGGGTCACCTGTGCGCCGATCTGGAACAGCGCAACGATCTGCCCCTGTCCGCCTTTCGGCAGCTGGGCGGTGATTCGGTCGATCGCCGATCGCGCAGCATAGGACTCGATATCCATGACCATGGGCTTGAGTCCGACGGCTTCGGCGACCGCGACGCGGTCTTCCACCTTTTCCTTGCGCGTCGCTGCGATCAGCACTTCGACGTCGTCGGGGGAATTCTGAGCCGGGCCGATGACGCAGAAATCGAGGCTCACCTCCTCCAGCGCGAAAGGAATGTACTGATTCGCTTCGCTTTCCACCTGGACTTCGAGTTGGTCCTCGGACAGACCGGCCGGCAGGATGATCTTCTTGGTGATGACCGATGCAGGTGGCATGCCCAATGCCACGTGCCTGGCCTTGGTGCCGCTTTTCTTCCAGACGCGGCGCACCGCCTCGGAAACCTGCTCGATATTTTCAATATTGCCGTCAACGACGGCACCGCGGGGCAAGGGTTCGTTTGCGATACGTTCCAACCGATACTCGTTTTTGCCCGCTTCAGACAATTCGACGAGTTTGACGCCCGAGGTGCTGATATCCAGGCCGATCAACGGTGGATTCTTCTTGCCGAGTAACGATCCGAGATCAATGGCCAAGGGTTTTTCTCCCCGAAAATGTGGCTTATTGCGTGAACGCACCACTTATTTTTGTGTCGAAGCAGCGGACAATGTGGCACTTCGACAAAAAATCCGTTTAAAAACCAATATTTAGGTGATATATATCCAACGTTACATTAAATCCTAGCAATAAGCTTCAAGTAGTGTAAAGCGATTTCCGCCCAGTAATTTGTAACTCCGTTGCCAAAAGCCCACGCAGCGAGGAAACAACTGTTGCCATTTTACTAATATCGGATAATGTTGCCCACCGTTATAATTCAGACGTTCACTTATCTCCTTCGAATCCCCCCGCATGTCCAGTACTAATCCTCCAGGCGACGCCCCCAAGGAAGCGTCGAAGTCCCGCTTTTCCATGCTCACACGCCTAGCCCTCGGCCTCGTCGGCGGGATCGTCGGCCTGGGCCTGATCGGCGTTCTGATCGTCGGTTTCGCGCTCGCCATGGCCTACCCGAACCTGCCGGAGCTGGACACGCTGACGGACTACCGGCCGAAGATCCCCCTGCGCATCTATTCCGCCGATAACGTCCTGATCGGCGAATTCGGCGAAGAACGCCGGAATCTCGTTCGCATCAAGGACGTACCTGACGTCATGAAGAAGGCGGTGCTGGCCATCGAAGATGACCGCTTCTATGACCACAGCGGTGTCGATTACCTGGGCATCATGCGCGCGGCACTGCACAACCTGACGAACAGCTCGCGCCAGGGCGCCTCCACCATCACCCAGCAGGTGGCGCGTAACTTTTTCCTGTCCAGCGAGCAGACGCTCAAGCGCAAGCTCTATGAAATCCTGCTGGCCTGGAAGATCGAACAGAACCTGTCGAAGGACCAGATCCTCGAGGTGTACATGAACCAGATCTACCTGGGTCAGCGCGCCTACGGCTTCTCGTCTGCCGCGCAGATCTATTTCGGCAAGAAACTAGCGGACATCACCGTGGCCGAGGCAGCGATGCTGGCCGGCCTGCCAAAAGCCCCATCGGCATACAACCCGGTGGCCAACCCGAAGCGGGCGCGAACTCGTCAGCAGTACATCCTGCAGCGCATGTTCCAGCTCGGTTACATCACGGAAGCGCAGTATGAAGAAGCCCGGGACCAGGTACTGAAAATCAAGACGAACAGCAGCGAATTCGGCGTGCACGCGGAATACGTCGCCGAAATGACACGCCAGCTGGTCTACGAGCAGTTCAAGGATGAAGCCTATACGCGCGGCCTGAACGTCTATACCACCATCACCAAGGCGGACCAGGATGCTGCCTACCTTGCCTTGCGGCGCGGCGTGATGGATTACGAGAAGCGCCACGGCTATCGCGGCCCGGAAGCCTACATGGAAATCCCGGAGTCGAAGGAAGAAGCCGATCATGCGATCGAAGTCGAGCTGGCCGAACACCCGGACAGCGACGATATCGTGGCTGCCGTCGTCCTGGAAGCGTCGCCCAAAAGCGTCAAGGCAGTCCTGTCCTCGGGTGAAGAGATCACCATCACCGGCCCCGGCCTCGCCTTTGCCACCAACCTGCTGAGCGACAAGGCGCCGCCGGCGAAGAAGGTGCGCCGCGGCGCTGTCATCCGCGTCACGCAGGAAAACAGCGCCTGGACGATCACCCAGATGCCCGAAGTGGAATCGGCCTTCATCGCTGCCAATACCGAGGACGGCGCGATCCGCGCGCTGGTCGGCGGCTTCGATTTCAACCGCAACAAGTTCAACCATGTGACGCAGGCATGGCGCCAGCCGGGCTCGTCGTTCAAGCCGTTCATCTACTCGGCGTCGCTTGAAAAGGGCATGTCGCCGTCCACGATGATCGCGGACTCGCCGATCAGCTTTGACGCCGGCCAGACCGGCGGCCAGGCGTGGGAACCGAAGAACTACGACGGCAAGTACGAAGGCCCGATGTCGATGCGCAAGGGCCTGGCCAAGTCGAAGAACATGGTGTCGATCCGAATCCTGCACCGGATCGGCGCCAAGTATGGCCAGGAGTATGCGACCCGCTTCGGCTTTGAAGCCGAGAAGAACCCTCCCTACCTGACGCTTGCGCTCGGTGCAGGCGGCGTGACGCCGTTGCAGATGGCGGGCGCCTACGCGGTTTTCGCCAATGGCGGCTACAAGGTCAGCCCCTACATCATCTCCAAGGTCACAGACACGACCGGCCGCGTGCTGTCGACCGCCATGCCGGACAAGGCGGGCGACGACGCCAACCGTGTCATCGACGAGCGCAACGCCTTCCTGATGGACAGCATGATGAAGGACGTGGTCAAGTATGGGACCGCCACGCGTGCCCTGGCGATGAAACGCCCGGATATCGCCGGCAAGACGGGCACGACGAACGACTCGATCGACGCCTGGTTCGCCGGCTACCATCCGAAGATCGTCGGAGTGGCATGGATCGGTTTCGACCAGCCGAAGAACCTGGGCAACAAGGAAACCGGCGGCGGCCTCGCATTGCCGATCTGGATCAGCTACATGACCAAGGCGCTGAAGGATGTGCCGGTCGAGGAGCGCCCGGTTCCGGAAGGGATCATCCAGGTGGGCGGCGAGTACTACTACGCGGAGAATCCGCCTGGCACCGGTGTGCGCAGCCTCGGCTTGGGCAATGGCTCGGCGCCGGAAGAGGAAAAGGCGAAGGACGAAGTAAAGAACGAGTTGTTCTGATCACGCATCCTCGCATCAGAACAGAAGGCCTGAATCCCGGAAAAGGATTCAGGCCTTTTTTTCTTAGCCGTTCTCGTCGAGAGAAACCGCGACGCCCCCTTGCTCGCCGACCATCCTCGACAGGGAAGAAAACAGCTCGGTCTGGTCGCGCGTGTTCAGCCACTTCCCGTCCACCCGCTTGTAATGAAAACCGCCCGAGCGCGCCGCCACCCACATTTCCTGCATCGGCGCCTGGCTGTTGACGATGATCTTCGAGCCGTTGTCGATGAACTCGATCTCGAGGACGTTGCCGCTGCGGCTGCATTCCACGTCCAGGTCGCTGTCGTTCGATGCGCGCTCCAGCGCGGATTCGATCGCACCCAGCGTCTGGTCCGCCAGCGCCAGGAATTCCGATTCAGTCATGCTACACTCCACTGAGTTCCCAAAACCGTGATTCTAATCGTGAAGTCAGTTCTTGACCTGTCGCGCGTTGCCGCTTTGTCCATGGCGCTCGCACTGGCCGGATGCGGCCAGAAAGGCCCTCTCTACATGCCGGCCAAGCAGCCTGCGGCAACTCCGGCTCCACAGCCGGCACCGGCCCAAAACACGGCCCCCGCTTCCAAATAGTCGTTTTTCACACCATGTCTCATTTTTCCTACAAAAATGGCGCGCTATGCGCCGAAAACGTTCCGCTGACCGATATCGCCCGCCAGTTCGGCAGCCCGACCTATGTCTACTCCAAGGCGGCGCTGGTCGAGAATTTTTCCGCCTACGCCAATGCCTGCCGTGAAAACCGCCGCGACGACAGCACGGCGCTGGTCTGCTATTCGGTCAAGTCGAACTCCAACCTTGCAGTACTGAATCTTCTGAGCAAGCTCGGCTCGGGTTTCGATATCGTGTCTGGCGGAGAACTTCAGCGCGTCATCGCTGCAGGCGGCGATCCACGCAAGGTGATCTTCTCCGGTGTCGGCAAGACCCACGACGAAATGAAACTGGCACTGTCGCATGACATCCTGTGCTTCAACGTGGAATCGACCGCCGAACTGCAGCGTCTCAACGAAGTGGCCGGCGCAATGGGCAAGCAGGCGCCGGTATCGTTGCGTGTGAACCCCAACGTCGACGCCAAGACCCATCCTTACATCTCGACCGGCCTGAAAGAGAACAAGTTCGGCATCGCCTATGAAGAAGCATTGACGGCCTATCGCACCGCCGCTGCGCTGCCGAACATTCGCGTGGTCGGTATCGACTGCCACATCGGTTCGCAGCTGCTGGACGATGCTCCCCTGCTGGAGGCGCTTGACCGCCTGATCGAACTGGCCGACTGCTTGGCGCAGGAAGGCATCGACCTGCACCATCTCGACATCGGTGGCGGCATCGGTATCACCTACGACAAGGACAAGCCGGTCGCCATCGGCGACTATCTCGGCCGCCTGTTCGCGAAGATCAACAAATGGCGCCAGCAACAGTACCAAGGCAAGCCGATCCAGGTCATGTTCGAACCGGGCCGCTCGATCGTCGGCAATGCCGGCGTGCTGCTGACCGAAGTCGAATACCTGAAGCATGGCGCCGCGAAGAATTTCGCCATCGTGAATGCCGCGATGAATGACCTGATGCGTCCGGCCATGTATGAAGCGTGGCATGGCGTGCAGCCTGTCGTGCAGCGCGCGTCCGAGCAAAAAACCTACGACATCGTCGGCCCGGTGTGCGAATCAGGCGACTGGCTCGCCCGCGAGCGTTCGCTGGCGATCGAGCAAGGCGACCTGCTTGCGATCATGTCTGCAGGCGCGTACGGCATGACCATGTCGTCCAACTACAATACGCGCGGCCGCGCCGCCGAAGTGATGGTGGACGGCGACAAGGTACATCTCATTCGCCGCCGCGAAACGCCGAGCGAACTATTTGCGCTCGAGACGCTGCTGCCGTAATCCGCACCCCGGCGCCGGCACCATCCGGCGCCGCTGCAGCCACGGCTGCACCACATTCCAGTACAGCCGCGCGAGCAACAGCAGCGCGACGATACTGCCAAACAGGATGGGCTGGGCGAAATCGTTTTTGCCCGCCTTCATCCACCAGAAATGCAGGATGCCAAGCGCCGCGATCAGGTACACCAGCCTGTGCAGCGACTGCCAGCGCTTGCCGCCCAGCCGCTTCACCATGCCATTGGTACTGGTCGCCGCCAGTGGAATCAGCAGCACGAACGCTGTGAAGCCCACAGTGATGAAGGGCCGTTTCACCACATCCTTCAGCATCTCGTCGATATCGAAGAAATGATCGAACCAGAGGAAGGTCGTGAAATGCAGCGTCGCATAGAAAAAGGCGAACAGCCCCAGCATGCGTCGCAACCGGATCAGCCAGTGCATGCCGGTGAGCTTGCGCAGCGGCGTCACGGCGAGCGTCAGACACAGAAAGTACAGGGTCCAGTCGCCCGTATTGCGCGTGATGAACTCGATCGGGTTGGCGCCTAGCCGGTCGGTGAAGGTGAACAGTACCAGCCGCGCGAACGGAAGCAGCGAAGCAATGAACAGCGCCGTCTTGGCCAGCGTAATCTGTTTCGGCGTAATCATCAGTAGAACTTCTTCAAATCCATGCCGCTGTAAAGCGATGCAACGTCGCTGTAGCCGTTGAACATCAGCGTCTTGCGCTTGCGCGTGAGGAAACCGTCCTCACCGATGCGGCGCTCCGTCGCCTGCGACCAGCGCGGATGGTCAACCTCAGGATTGACGTTGGAATAGAAGCCGTACTCCTGCGGTGCGGCGATATTCCATGCGGTCTTCGGCTGGTCCTTCACGAAACGGATCCTGACGATGGATTTCGCCGACTTGAAGCCGTACTTCCATGGCACGACAATGCGTACCGGCGCGCCGTTCTGGTTCGGCAGCACTTCGCCGTACATCCCCAGTGTGAGCAGGGTCAGCGGATGATTCGCTTCATCCAGGCGCAGGCCCTCGACATAGGGCCACTCCAATACCGGACTGCGCAAACCCGGCATCTGCTTTTTGTCGGCGAGGGTGATGAATTCGACGTACTTCGCGTTACCAGTCGGCTCGACGCGCTTGATGATTTCGGAGAAGGAATAGCCGATCCATGGAATCACCATCGACCAGCCTTCCACGCAGCGCAGGCGGTAGATACGCTCCTCAAGCGGTGCCAGCTTCAGCAGGCTGTCGATATCGAGTGTCACCGGTTTGCGCACCTCTCCATCGATCGTCACCGTCCAGGGACGCGTACGCAGCGTGCCCGCCTCGCGGGCCGGATCGTCCTTGTCAGTGCCGAACTCGTAGAAGTTGTTGTAGGTCGTCGCATCCTTGTACGACGTCGGCTTGTCCATGACTACGAAGGCCGTATTCTGCTTCGCCGCCAGCTTCTGCCCCGTCTGGGCGAATGCATCCTGCAACAGCATCTGTGGCGCAGCTGCAGCGGCGATCGAGCCGAGGGTCATCTGCTGGATGAAACTGCGGCGCGACTCGAACACACGGCGCGGTGTGATTTCGGACGGGAACGGAATGTCGATACCGTTGGAATTGCGCTTGATTAACATGGGATCTCCGAAATGGCGATGTCCTTGCTTGGTCTGCCCGTACCGGGAAAACCTTACATCAATTTCAGGGTTGACGCAGTTGCGCGTCGACCGCCCTGGCGACGTCCATCATGCGGTTCCTGCCGATGCTGCCCGACAAGGCATAGCCGTAATCCCGGTCAACCCAGTAGAAGACGCTGTTGCCGTTTTGTTCCAGCACTTGGAAGCGGGTGTCTCCGGTATCGCGCGTGGCGCGGCGTACGATCAACGTCAGCCGCTCCCCGTCCGCCGATTCGTACATCAGCTGAGCCAGCGGACCGTCATCCCCGGGCAGCAACCGGCCACCCAGCAGCGAGAATCCGTGCGCGTGCAACGCGGGGGCACGTATTGGTGCGTCCAGGCGCTTGGAGAGCCAGGCAACGAGATGCGCCTCCTGATCGCCGGGGACTTCGACCGGGTGGCGCTTTTCGCTGGCATACAGGATATGCGCGCGGAGGGCGCGCTCGGCAAAGACCATCGGCGCAGGCTCGGGCTGCAGCATGCCGTGCGCTCCCCATCCTGCGACGAGGCCGATCGCCAACGCAGCCACGCTGGCGGCCCAGGCAACGGGAAAGCGCCTGCGCTGCAATGGCGTTCCCATGCCGATGGGAATGGGTTCGTTGAGCACGGCATCATAGGTTTCGTGCAGCAGGCGGTTTTGCTGCCGCATGTCTTCCACTAGCGCGGCGGCCTCGGGATGCACGGCAAGATAGGCTTCTACCTGCGCGCGCCGCCCGGCGTCGAGCTGGTTGTCGACGTAGGCATGCAGGTCCTGTTCGCTGATCGGGTCGGTCTTCATATCATTTGATCCGTGCAAGCCGGGCGGCACCCGCCGTGTTTTCTGCGCCAGCGACCGGCTCTCCTGACAGGAAGGCTCGCAACTGCGTCCGCGCCCGCGACAGGCGCGACATGACCGTGCCAGCAGGCACATCGAGGACCGCAGCGGCCTCGTTGTAGGAAAGTTGCTCCAGCCCGATCAACACGATCACGGCGCGATGCTCCGGCGTCAGCCTCGCCAGCGCACGCTGCATGTCGATTTGCGCGGGCATGTCGGGCACCACTGCCGGCTCCGGCACATCGCGGTCTTCGCCCGCCGCTGCATTGCGGCGGGCGACCTCGTTCAGGAACAGCCGGTACAGGATGGTAAACAGCCAGGATGTCAGGCTGCGGTCGAACCGGAACTGCCAGCGCCGCTGCAGCGCCCGCTCGAGCGTATCCTGCACCAGGTCATCCGCCCATGCCGGATCGTGCGTCAGCGCACGCGCATACCGCCGCAAGCGCGGTATGTGCTGTGCCACCTGTTCTGCAAAGTCGGCCATGGCGGAAAGGAATTACGGCTGGGCTACACGCCACACATTGTTCACCCCGTCGCCGGTCTTGTCACCCGGTTTCTGGTCCTTCACCCACAGGTAGAGCGGCTTGCCCTTGTACGCCCACTGCTTGCCGCCGTCATCGCGCGTGACGATGCTGTATTCGCCCGTCGCCTTGTCGCCTTCTTTGGCCATGAGCGGCGGCCAGTTGGTCGCGCAAGGTCCGTTGCACACGCTCTTGCCGCTGCCGACAGCATCCTTGTTGAAGGTGTACAGGGTCATGCCTGCAGAATTGGTGAGCACACCATCTTTGGCCGTGGCGGGCATCTGGGCGGTCGCCATGCCGGCGCAACCGGACAGGCCAAGCGCCAGCAGAGGCGCTGCAATCAGGGGAAGCAATTTCATGGAATCCTCGCTTGGGTTGTTTTCGTCGTGCGCTGCGGATGCAGCACATGCGGTAAACAGCCGGCAGCGAGGATTTATTCCATGCTTGTTTAAAGTTGGCCGTACGAATGCAGGCCGGAGAGGAACATGTTGACGCCGAGGAATGCAAACGTGGTCACCAGCAGGCCGACCAGCGCCCACCACGCCGCAACTTGGCCGCGCAGGCCTTTCATCAGGCGCATGTGCAGCCATGCCGCGTAGTTGAGCCACACGATCAGCGCCCAGGTTTCCTTCGGATCCCAGGACCAGTAGCCGCCCCAGGCTTCGGCCGCCCACAACGCGCCGAGAATGGTCGCGATGGTGAAGAAGGCGAAGCCGACCGCGATCGCCTTGTACATCACGTCGTCCAGCAGTTCCAGCGGCGGCAGGCGGTCGACCAGGAAGCCTTTCAGCTTGAGCAGATAGGCAACCGCAACCATTGCAGCAAGGGCAAAGGTGCCGTAACCGACGAAGTTGGCCGGGACGTGGATCTTCATCCACCAGCTCTGCAACGCAGGAACCAGGGGCTGTATCTCCGCCGCTTCGCGGCTGACGGTGTACCACAGCAGGAAACCGACCGCAGCGGAAATGATCAGCAGCACGAAGGGGCCGAGCTGGCGCGTCGCGTAGTGCTCCTCATAGTACAGGTAGAACAGCGCGGTGATCAGGCAGAACAGAATGAAAACTTCATACAGGTTGGACACCGGAATGTGGCCGACATCGGGACCGACGAGATAGGACTCGTACCAGCGCACCAGCATGCCGGTGAAACCAAGCACCACCGCCGCCCACGACAGCTTGCTGCCGACCGAACCGCCGAAATCCGCACGCATGACCAGACCGCCCCAGTAGAACAGGGTTGACAGGAAGAACAGCGTGCTCATCCACAGTATGGCGGACTGGCTGGACAGGGCGTACTTAAGGAAGAACTTCGTGTTGGCGGCATCAAGTGAGCCACCGTAAAGCGAAATCGCCGATAGCGACAGCACGGCGAGCACGGCCATCAGCCAGCGCACCTGCTTCCATTGCCAGCCGATCCAGGCGAAGGTGGGCGCCGCCAGCAACAGGATGCCCTTCTCATACACATCCATGTATTGGCTGAAACGGGTAAAGGCGAACAGTGCACCGGCAAGCAATGCGGCGCCATACACCCAGTCAACCACCGTCAGGCGCTTGAAATAGCCCGGCGGCGGTGTGTAGGTTTGCGATTGTGTCAGTTCCATCATCATCTCCGGAATGCTGTGCAGCTTACGCGCTTTGCTGCAGTTGCGCTTTCAATGTGTCGAATTCCTTTTCGAAGTCCAGCGTCCTGCGCTGGGTGCTCATCGCCATCAGCGCGTGCGTCCGGCCTTCCGTGTCTGGCTTGAGCCAGATCCACAGGCGGCGTTCGCGGATGTAGAACATGGCGAATACACCGAGGACCAGCAGCAGGCAACCGAAGTACACCACATTCTTGCCGGGCGAGCGCGTCACTTGCAGCACGGAAGCTTTGACTTCCTCGAACTCGCGCAGTTGCAGGTAGACCGGCGCGCCGTAGAAGGTCGCATCCGACACCGCGTTGATGGCAAGCTGCAGGAAACGCTCATGTTTCTCGTCCACGACAGCCGGCTTGAGCCCGTTCTTTTCGCGAGCGGCCTGCCACAGTTCCCATAGCGTGCCGTTCAGGATTTTCATGAAGATCTCGGCCGCCTTCTGCTGTTCGGCTGCCGGCACCTGCTCAAGGAACTTGGTCACGGCGAGGAAGCCAGCTTCCTTGTCATTGCCAGCGAAGATTTCCAAACCTCGCATCGCGGAACGCCGTACCTGCTCGCGCAGTTCCGGCTTCTCCTTCGCGTCGGGCATCGCGCGCTGTGCGTAGCGTCGTGCCGCCGTTTCGCGCAGCGCCGGGTCGTACAGTGCCGCGCGCAAGCGCATCCACTCTTCCACCGTGTCGTTGTCGTCGGCCGGAATGCGCAGGTAACGGAACGGCTCGTTCGGCGTTTCGCGCATGCCGGTCAGGAACACATAATCCCCGTCCAGCAGGATCGGCTGCATGTAATTGTGGAACTCGCGTGCCTGCCCGGTCTTGTCGCGCAGTTTGTATTGCACGCTCGGGCCGACGTTCTTCAGGTCCTTGCTGTTCGGATTCTTTGCCGCGGAACCGAGCTGCTTGGAGAGGCCCGCTGCGAATTTCTCGTTGAAACTCTTGTTCGGGTCGACGGCGCGTACATCCTGGCCGCTTTGCGCCATGTTCTCGACATTGAACGGGCGGAAACCCGACCATTCGATGGTGTACTCGGCGGCCTTGTCATTGCCAAGCGGCGTAGAGCCACCCACTTCTCCGGCAAGCTGGAATGGCGTGTTCTGTGCACCTGCCATCGGATACGCCGTCAGCTTGAGCCTGCTGCCGCCATCATCGAAGCTCGACTGGTAGACCGCGATACCCTTGTAGATCAGCGGCTCGTTCACCTTGATCGTCGCCTCGAAGGTCTTGCCGTTTTCGCTGTCGCGCACGACGACCTCGCTGGCGAACAGCTTGGGCATGCCGGTCGAGTAATGCTCGATGATGAATTTCTTCAGCTGAATGGAGAACGGCAGTTCCTGCACCAGCACGCCGGCCTGCTGCGGGATCATCGCCGTATTGCTGGTCGCGCCCTCGGGGATGAACGTGTTCGCGCGGAAGGTAGGGTTGCCGACACCGATGCGGTGCTGCTCCGGGATCTCGGAGATGAGACCCGTGCCGGAAAACGGCGTCTTGCCGTGGAACCATTGCTGGAAGCGGATCGGCAAATCCGAATCGAGCAGGCCTCCGATGCAGATGATGACGATCGCACTATGCGCGAGGATATAGCCCCACTTGTTCGCTGCACCGTGCTTGGCCGCGATCAGCACGCCGTTGTCCTTCGCCACAGTCAGCGACTTGTAGCCGCTTCCGCCGATGCGCAAAGCCAGTTCCCGCGCCAGCGCGTCAATGGGCTTGCCGCAGCTCCACTCGGTCTTGTGATGGAAATTGCGCAGCGATTGTTCGCGTACGTTCTCGCGCCAGCTGCGCATGTCGCGCAGCATCTTCGGGGTATTGCGCACGATGCACAAGGTGGTCGACACCACCAGGAACGCCATGATCAGCAGGAACCACCAGGCGGAGTACACCGCATACAGGCCCAGCTTGTTAAAGATCTCGAACCAGAACGGGCCGAACTGGTTGACGTAGTTCGGCATCGGCTCGTTCTGTTTCAGGACGGTACCAATGATCGATGCGATCGAGATCAGCGTCAGCAGGCTGATCGCAAAACGCATTGATGAAACCAGTTCCACTGTATCCGCCAGCCAGCGGCGTTCTGTCTTCAGCTGCAATCCGGAGGTGCTAACGTTCATGAATCTATGCTTGGAAATGAAAAGGGGGTGGCACCTGCCACCCCCTCCATTTATTTTGCCCTATTGCTGTCGTCTTACTTCAAACCGGCGATATAGTCCGACACTGCCTGGATTTCATCGTCCGACATGCGCTTGGCGATGGTGGTCATCTGCACGCTGTTCTTGCGACCACCTTGGCGGAACGCAGTCAGCTGGGCCGCCGTGTAATCCTGATGCTGGCCAGCCAAGCGTGCGAACTGGGCCGGGATACCTGCACCACTGGCGCCGTGGCAGCCTGCACATGCAGGAACGTTCTTCTCGGCGATACCGCCGCGGTAGATCTTCTTGCCGGCTTCAACCGTATCCTTGTTCTTGGCTGCGCCCGGCTTGGATTGCTGCTTGTCGAGGTAGGCCGCGACGTTCTTGATGTCCTGCTCGGACATACCCTTGGCGATGCCACTCATGACCGGGTTGTTACGCTGCGGAGTCTTGAAGTCGGCAAGCTGCTTGGCGAGGTACTCGGCATGCTGACCGGCCAGCTTCGGGTTTTGCGTAATGGTGGAATTGCCTGCTGCGCCGTGGCAACCGACGCAAGCCATGACGCCGCGGGAAGCGTCGCCGCTGGTGTACAGCTGCTCACCCTTGGCAGCGTCGGCTGCGGGTGCCTTCTTCTCTTCAGCGTAGGCCATCGAGGAAACGGCCAGCATCGCGACAAACAAGGACTTCACAATCGGGGAAAACACACGGTTCATTCAAACACCCTGAGGACTTGATATTTTAAAATTCTTGCGATCGGCGCAGGTCTAAGCTGTTCGCTTCACCGCTTTTGCGGCGCAACAACACAATAACCCCTTATTGTACAATAGCTTTCCGGCATTTTCCCCACCTTTGCAGCATTTTTCGCCCGCCCTTTATGTCCCTACTTTGGCAAGCCCGCTTCTTCACCACGGTGAACCACCTCCGCGATTTGCCAAATACGCAAGTCCCTGAAATCGCCTTCGCCGGCCGCTCGAACGCCGGCAAATCGACTGCGATCAACATCCTCTGCAACCAGAAGCGGCTCGCCTTCGCCTCGAAGACGCCGGGGCGCACTCAGCACATCAACTATTTCTCCATCGGCGGCGCCCATGTCGGCCAGCACCGGAAGGATCCGACCAAAGTCGATGAAATCCGTGCAATGCTGGTCGACCTGCCGGGTTACGGTTACGCCGAAGTCCCTGGCGAGGCGAAGAACCACTGGAACGAATTGCTCGGCACCTATATCCAGCGGCGCGAGCAGTTGGCTGGCCTGGTGCTGATCATGGACGCGCGCCGCCCGTTCACCGACCTTGACGTGCAGATGCTGGAGTGGTTCGCACCGACCGGCAAACCCGTGCATTGCCTGCTGACCAAGGCCGACAAGCTGAACCGCAACGAGTCCACGAATGCGCTGCGCCAGGCACGTACCGTACTGCGGAGCTATGTGGATGAGCAGGGCGAACTCTTCCCGTTTACTGTGCAACTGTTCTCCGCGCTCAAGCGCATCGGGTTGGAAGAAGCAAATGACAGGATTCTTGATCTGCTTGCCTTGACCGACAGCGCAAGCACTGAGGATGATAGCGATCAATAACAGCGGACAAAAAAAACCCTGGAGAAAGGGGAAGATCTCCAGGGCAGTAACGCCATATCGCTAATGCCACGATAGGCCCCGCTCAGGGAGGAGAAGCGGGAGGTGAATGAATCACCTATTGCTAAGATAGGCGACCGCACGAAAAGTTTCACGGGTTTATACAATTAATTCATCGCATCTCAAGTTTCCATAAATTGCCATGACACACTCCTTCCTGCCGAACCAATTTCCTGCCGTCCGCATGCGCCGCATGCGCAAGGATGCGTTCTCCCGCGCAATGATGCGCGAGCACGTCATCACCACATCGGACCTGATCTATCCGGTCTTCATTGTCGATGGCGTGAACCATCGCGAGAAGGTCGCGTCGATGCCCGGCGTGGAGCGGCTTTCGGTCGACCTGCTGCTGGCAGTGGCGGAAGACTGCGTCGCACTCGGCATTCCGGTCATGGCCTTGTTCCCGGTCATCAGCCCTTCGCTGAAGACGCCGGACGGGATCGAAGCGTTGAACCCGGACGGCCTCGTGCCGCGCGCGGTGCGCGAGCTCAAGCAGCGCTTCCCGGAACTGGGTATCCTGACCGACGTCGCGCTCGACCCATACACCAGCCACGGCCAGGACGGTGTGATCAATGCGGATGGTTATGTGCTGAACGACGAGACCAGCTCCATCCTGACCCGTCAGGCAGTGGTGCAGGCGGAAGCCGGCGTGGATATCGTCGCCCCATCCGACATGATGGACGGCCGCATCGGTGCGATCCGCTCCGCACTGGAAGGACGTCATTTCATCCACACCCGCATCATGGCGTACTCGGCCAAGTATGCATCTGCCTTCTACGGTCCCTTCCGCGATGCCGTGGGTTCAGCCGCGAACCTGGGCAAGGGCGACAAGAGCACTTACCAGATGGATCCCGCCAACAGCAACGAGGCACTGCGCGAAGTCGCACTCGACATCGCCGAGGGCGCCGACATGGTGATGGTCAAGCCGGGCATGCCCTACCTCGACATCGTGCGCCGCGTGAAGGACGAGTTCAAGGTCCCGACCTTCGCCTACCAGGTCAGCGGTGAGTACGCGATGATCAAGGCGGCCGCGCATCATGGTTGGCTCGACCATGACAAGACGATGATGGAAGCGATGCTGTCGTTCAAGCGTGCAGGCGCCGACGGCGTGCTGACCTACTTCGCACGCGACATCGCCCGTCGATTGAAACAGCTCTGATTTTCCCTCCCGCGTCGGCAGCCCCGGTTGCCGACGTTTTCCTTCCGCTCGGAAACCCGATCATCCCCTCTAACTTCCCGCCATGCGCCGCCGGCGCTTTCCGCTAACATTATCCGGATAACAAAAACAGCGGAGACAGCCATGCAGGAAAAAGTGATCACGCTGGCGACGCCAGTGTTCTTCCTTTTGATCTTTATCGAACTGGTCGTTGGCCTGCTACGGCGCAAGCACAACTATCGCGTCAACGACGCCATCAACAGCCTCAGCCTGGGTGTGCTGAGCCAGGTTAGCGGCGTGTTCATGCATGTGCTGCGCATCGGCATCTACGCATGGCTGGTCGAGCATGCGGCCCTCTTCGATCTGCCCGCGAACAGCGCGTGGGTATGGATCACCGGCTTGCTGCTCTACGACTTCTGCTACTACTGGCTGCATCGTATGGGCCATGAAGTGAACGTGCTGTGGGCCGCGCATGTCGTCCACCATCAGAGCGAGGCCTACAACCTGTCCACGGCGCTGCGCCAGACCAGCAGCGGCGCCCTCCTCGGCTGGATCTTTTACGTGCCGATGGCACTGCTCGGGTATCCGGTCGAAGTCTTTGCGGTTGTCGGCCTGATCGACCTGCTGTACCAGTTCTGGGTACATACCGAGCAGGTGGGCAAGCTGGGCTGGTTCGACCGCGTATTCGTGTCGCCTTCCAATCACCGCGTCCATCACGCGGTCAACGATATCTACCTCGACAAGAACTACGGCGGCATCCTGGTCCTGTGGGACCGGCTCTTCGGCAGCTTCATCGAGGAACGCGACGACACGCCGGTGGTCTACGGCACGCGCAGTCCGCTTCGGAGCTGGAACCCTGTGTGGGCGAACCTGGAGGTGTACAAGGCGATCTGGATGGATGCGTGGCGCGCGCGCCGGTTCCGCGACAAGCTGCATGTCTGGTTTGCCAAGCCAGGCTGGCATCCCTCCGACGTCGCGGAAAGATGGCCGGCGTCGCCGTTCGACATCAATCGCAAGCTCTACGATCCCGCCCTAACCCGTGGCGAGCTGGGCTATTGCCTTCTCCACTTCACTGCCGTCCTGCTGGTCACGACGCACTTCCTGGCCGCTCATTCAGGTATGGATGCGTTTGAGCGCATTACCTACGCTATCTGGCTGGGTGCCGGCTTGTGGACCATCGGCGGCTTGATGGAACGCCACCCAGCCTATATGGTGGCGGAGTCGTTGCGGCTGGTCGCCACCGCCGCGGGTGTAATCTGGACCGGAAACTGGTTCGGATCGGTTATGCTTCCGGTGCCGGCCCAAGCAGGCATCGCCGCCGTAGCGGCCGGTTCCCTGCTGGCCCTCTGGATCATGTTCAAACCGCAGTCATCCGTACATGGATATCTTTCACGTCAATAGCAACCAGGTTACCCAACTCAATCCGTCCGATTGCAGCCCGCCCGAACAGGGCTTCCTGTGGCTGGATGTGACGCATGAAGAAGTTGCCGCCGACTTGATCGCGTGGCGCGACACGGTGGCGAAGCTGACCGGTGTGCAGATCTACGATCCTCACCTGACCGACGCGACCAATCTCAGCCACCCATCCTACTTCGACTCGACGCAGGACTACGCGATGATCGTGTTCCGAAAGCTGGCACTCGACGGCAGCGGCACACCGGAGACATCGAACGAATCGGCGCAGCGGCGCAAGATACCGCCGGCGTTGACCAAGCTTGCCACTCGGCCGGTGACCTTCCTGCTGATGGAGCGCGTACTGGTGACCGTGCATGCGCAAAACAGCCGGACGATCGAGACGATGCGCACCCGCCTGCTCGAGTTCCGCAACAAGCGCGACGGTGGCCCTGCTTCCTTCCGCCCGCCTGCAGCACCCGAGGAATTGATGCTACGCCTGCTCAATGCGATGGTCGACCAGTACCTCGCGCTGCGCCAGCCGCTGACCACCCAGATCGACCGCTGGCAGCGCGCGCTGCTCAATCCGCGCAGCCCGTTCAACGACTGGAATGCATTGCTGGACGCCCGCATCGAACTGCGCAAGCTCGACCACTTGTGCGAAGGACAGCGTGACGCGATGCAGGAGTTGCGCGACTACCTGGTCGATACCCTGGGCAGTACCGACAACAGCCGCACGAAAGACCTGATGCTGGTGCGCGTGAATGACGTGATGGAACACATCACGCGCGTGCTCAGCCATGCGCAACGGCTGGAGGCGAGCATCGAATCCGCGGTGCAGATCCACTTTTCCGCGATGGCGCACCGAACCAGCGAGATCATGCGCACGCTGACGGTGATCACCGCACTGTTCATGCCGCTGACGCTGATTACCGGTATCTTCGGTATGAATTTCGATGCAATGCCGCTCCTGAAGGACAAGTCCGGCTTCTGGATCACGATGGGCATCATGGCCGCAATCGTCGTCATGCTGCTGGCTCTGTTCTGGCGCAAGCGCTACCTAGACGACAAGGCAGTCGATCACGATCGATAGCGGATAAAAAAGCGCTCGACGAGGAGCGCTTTTTTTATCGATATTCGCCCATCAGCGGTTCGGCTGCGGCGTGATGCGCAGGTAGGGCCGGGGCGCCTTGTACCCCTTCGGATACTTCTGCTTGATCACCGCTTCATCCTGGATCGTCAACGGAATGATCACGTCGTCGCCGTCGCGCCAGTTGCCCGGCGTCGCCACCGTGTAGCCGTCGGTGAGTTGCAGTGCATCGATCACGCGCAGCACCTCGTCGAAATTGCGTCCGGTGCTCATCGGATAGGTGATGATCAGTCGCACCTTCTTCTTTGGATCGATGACGAACAGCGAACGCACGGTCATGGTTTCCGACTGATTCGGATGAATCATGTCATACAGCTGCGCGACCTTGCGGTCGGCGTCAGCAATGATCGGGAAACCGACCACCGTCTTCTGCGTTTCCTCGATGTCCTTGATCCATTCGACATGCTTGTCCGCGGGATCCACCGACAACGCGATGGCCTCGACGTTACGCTTGTCGAATTCGGATTTCAGTTTTGCGGTCAGGCCGAGCTCCGTCGTGCAGACCGGTGTGAAGTCGGCAGGATGGGAAAACAGCACCACCCACGAATCGCCAGCCCATTCGTGGAACTTGATCTTGCCGGTGGAGGAATCCTGTTCAAAATCAGGTGCGGTGTCGCCGAGGCGCAGTGTCATGTCAGTCTCCCTGCAGTTGTTGGTTGAACAATGTGAAAGGAGATATTAGAGGGTAGCCTCGCGGGCCCCAACGACAGAGAAGTTAGCTTCTTATACACGAGGAGTTATATCGCCCCGCGAGAAGCCCGTCGGCGCAAATGAAAAGGGCCGCGGATGCGGCCCTTGCATATTGCGTCAGAAGCTGGTGACAAGCGAGAGGGAATTCACGAACTTGTCGGCATTCTGGAAGCCGATTACCCGTCCCCCCTGTATCTCCCGGCCCTGCTTGTCGAAGAAGATAATGCCGGGCGGTCCGAACAGCCTGAACCGCTTGAGCAGCTCCTTGTCGTCCGCATTGTTGGCGGTGACATCTGCCTGCAGCAAGACCATGTTGGCAAATTGCGCCTGCACCCGTTTGTCGGAAAAAGTCAGCTTCTCCATCTCGATGCAGGACACGCACCAGTCGGCATAGAAGTCGAGCATCACGGTCTTGCCGGCGGATTGCGCCAGCACCGCGTCCAGTTCGGCTACCGACTTGACGCGCTTGAATTCGGTTTTGTGCACGCTGCCAGTCAGATGCGCAACCGGTGCCAACGGATCCCGTCCACCGGTCGCGGCACCGGCAAGCTGCACCAGGCCGAAGGCGGCAAACACGATACCCGCCACCTTTGCCAGGCGGCCACCTTTCCAGAGCAGGTAGCCGCCGTAACCGAGGCCGAGCGCAGCCCAGCCGACCATCGGCACCCATCCCGGGATAACCGGCGTCACGATCCACAATGCCAGTCCCAGCATCAGGACGCCGAAGAAGAACTTCACCGACTCCATCCACATCCCCGCACGCGGCAGTAAAGCCCCGGCCGACACGCCGACCAGGAGCAAGGGCACGCTCATGCCGACCGCCATCGCGAACAGGGCGCTGCCGCCGATCACGATGTCGCGCGTCTGGCTGATATAGAGCAGCGCACCCGCAAGCGGCGCTGCCACGCACGGTCCGACGATCAGTGCAGAAATTGCGCCCATCGCGAATACGCCAGCCAGTTTGCCGGCAGCCTGGCGGCCCGATGCATCTGCGAGCCGGGCCTGGATGGAAGCGGGCACCTGGAGCTGGTACACGCCAAACATGGACAGCGACAGCACGGCCATCAACAGGGCGAAGGCACCCAAGACCCAGGGATTCTGCAAGGCGGCAGCGAGCCCCTCACCCGCGAGACCGGCGGCGACACCCATCGCGGTATAGACCAGCGCCATACCGAGCGAGTACGTCGCCGACAGGGTGAAACCGCGCCCGCGGCTTACCTGCGCACCTTCGCCGACAATGATCGATGACAGGATGGGCACCATTGGCAGCACGCAGGGCGTGAACGACAGCCCGATGCCGAGCAACAGGAACAGCGGCAGGATGGCGAGCAGCTTGCCGCTTTGCAGCGAGGCCTCGATCCGTCCCATTTCAGTATCGACGGCCGGCGGAGCAGCAACCCCCGTGCGCAAGTTCGTACTCACCGGCGATGCAAGCGCTCCATTGATCGATAAATTGGCTGTCGACTCCATCGGCGGATAGCACAAGCCCTTGTCTGCGCATCCCTGGCCCGTCGACTTGAGCGTGAAGCTGCCGCTTGCAGTGACCGGTATCGTGATCGCAACGACATTGCGATGACTTTCAACGTCCTTCTGGAAGGTCTCGTCGAACTTCACCTTCCCCGGGGGAATCACCGGCTCACCAAGCGTCGCACCTTCAGCCTTGAAGGCGAAACGCTCGCGGTACATGTAGTAGCCGTCGGCGATCTTGTAGGTCACTTCGGCCGTTTTCTCATCAATCATCCGGGCCGAAAACCTGAACGCAATCTCAGGGTCGAGAAAGTCGTCTGCCGCATGAGAAAACGGCGCAAGCATGGCAAGGGCGGCAATGAACAAACCGGCGGCAATCCTGCTCGCCAGGGATGCCAGCACTTGCGAACGGAAAGACTTAAACATCCACATCCTTTTTTGTTTCGGAGACAACCCACTTCAGGTAGGCCGGCAAGCCGGCCGTCACCGGAATTGCAATAATTTCCGGCACATCGTAGGGATGCGCCTCCTTGATCGCGGCCTCCAGCTCAGGGTATCCCGCCCGCGTGCATTTGATCAGCAGAGTCACCTCATCCGCTTCCTCGACCTTGTCCTGCCATTGGTAGATCGAGCGGACGGCGGGCAGTACATTGACGCATGCCGCAAGGCGGCGTTCCACGACGCTGTGCGCAATCCGCTGCGCAACAGCCGAGTCGGGGACATTGGTCAGGACAAGCAATACGTCTTGCATAGTCGAATCCTGTTTTCGAAACGGTCCCTCGTCATTTCAACAAGCGGCGCCGGGTCAACACAGTCGCGATATAAAATCCTCCGGCACAATAAGTCGCGAGAACCACGATATCGACCCATGGCATGCGCGGCCATTCGCCCAGAATCAGGGGCCGGATCAGATTGACCGCTGCGCCGAGGGGCAGGATCTTGGCGAATACCTGCAACCAGCCTGGGAGCTGCGTAGTCGGATAATACACTCCGGAAAGAAACACCATCGGCGTCAGCACCAGGGTGAAGTAATAGGTGAAGAAATCATACCCCCTCGCCAGCGCGTTGATGATCAAGCCAATCGATGCAAAAGTCATGCCGATAAGAAACAGCAATGGCGGCACGACGAATACGGTCGGATGCCAGCCGATGCCGAGCATGAAAATGACGATCAGGATAGCGATGCCGGAAAACATCGATTTTGTCGCCGCCCATAGCATTTCCGCAAGCACCACGTCATCGAGCGCCAGCGGCGCGTTCAGGAGTGCATCCCAGGTCTTCTGTACATGCATACGGGAGAACGCCGAATACAACGCCTCAAACGAGGCCGCCATCATGACAGACATGCAAATGGAGCCGGATGCCAGGAAATGGATGTAAGGGATACCGTTAATGCTGTGTAGCAGGCTCCCGAGACCGTATCCAAAGGCAACCAGGGTAATCAACGGGTCGGCAATATTGCCAAGGATGCTCGCCCCGGCCAGCTTCTTCCATACCAGGAAATTGCGCCGCCAGATCGGCAGGAAGCGGAACGAGAACGCGGGCAATGTGTAGACGGCAGTACTCATGTCAATCCCTCATCTCCCGGCCGGTCAGCTTCAAGAACAAGTCCTCCAGGTTGGCCGGACGGTGCAGATAGCGCACGCCATTGGTCGTATGAAGGCTCGCCAGCAAGGGCTGTGCATCATTCGTGTAACAGAACACGGTTTCGCCGCTGACCTCGAGACGCGCCGCCTTGCCGCGCCCCTCAGCTTCCCCCCAAGCCATGGCATTATCGCCATACACTTCGACCACCTCCGACTCGATATGTTGCCCGATAAGATCGCGCGGCGAGCCCTCTGCAATCATTTGGCCGTGGTCGATGACCGCCAGGCGGTCGCATAACCGCTCCGCTTCATCCATAAAATGCGTCGTCAGGACGATGGTCTTGCCCTCGCTGAGCAAGGTCTTCAACCTGTCCCAGATCATATGCCGCGCCTGCGGATCCAGGCCCGTGGTCGGCTCGTCCATAAAGATCAGGTCGGGATCGTTGACCAGCGCCCGCGCCAGCGTCAGGCGCCGCTTCATGCCTCCGGACAGTTCGATGATATGCGCATCCTTCTTCGCCGTCAGGTTGGCGAACTCCAGCAACTTGGGAATGCGTGCCTTGATCTCCTGGTCGCCGATACCGAAGTACCTCCCGAACACCAGCAGGTTTTCTTCGACGGTAAAGTCAGGGTCAAGGTTGTCGGCCTGCGGCACAACGCCTACCTTCAGGCGTGCAGGACGTGCGTCCTGCGGTATACGCCGGCCAACCAACCTGATCTCGCCGCTGTCCGGCGCAGTGAGTCCCAAGCATAGCCGGAGCGTGGTAGTTTTCCCCGCGCCGTTCGGGCCAAGCAGGCCATAGCATTCGCCCCGACGAAGACTGAACGACAGACCGTCCACCACCACGCTCCTCGATTCCCCGTTTCCATATGACTTGCGCAGATTCGATACAGACAGGATGTCGGATTCACTCATGCCGGAACATTACCTCAACCAAAAGAACACATCTTGCCACAAACGATAAGATGGCATTGATGCTGACTACGGGCGCGCCCGCGCGTCTTGCGAACCGTTCGGCGAGTGATCGAAGCACTCGCCGAACTACGGCACAAAAAACAAAAAGCCAGGCATCGCCTGGCTTTTTTAACGTAACTGGAACTGTCCGAATTACTCAGCGGTCGGCACTTCTGCCTCATTGCTGATTTCCGGGCGGTCGACCAGTTCGACGAATGCCATCGGAGCGTTGTCGCCCTGACGGAAACCCATCTTCAGGATACGCAGGTAACCGCCGTTGCGGGTAGCATAGCGCGGGCCGATTTCGGCGAACAGCTTGCCGACGATTTCGCGATCGCGCAGGCGGCTGAATGCGAGACGCTTGTTGGACAGGTTGTCGGTCTTGCCCAGGGTGATGATCGGCTCGATGACGCGGCGCAGTTCCTTCGCCTTCGGCAGCGTGGTCTTGATGGCTTCGTGGCGCAGCAGGGAAACGGTCATGTTGCGCAGCATCGCGAGGCGGTGCGACGAAGTACGATTCAGTTTACGAAGGCCGTGACGGTGACGCATGGTATTTCCTTTCAGTTTTGAGTTTTAGATCCAGCTCTTCTATCGATCGGCACAGGCCAATCGCGGGCCGGTAAAGCTTGTTATTACGGTACTGCTTGATACGGCAAGAAGCGGCCGAAGCCGCCTCTAACCAGATTACTTCTCCAGACCAGCCGGCGGCCAGTTCTCGAGCTTCATGCCGAGGGTCAGACCGCGCGAAGCCAGCACTTCCTTGATTTCGTTCAAGGACTTGCGGCCCAGATTCGGGGTCTTGAGCAGTTCGTTTTCGCTGCGCTGAATCAGGTCGCCGATGTAATAGATGTTCTCGGCCTTCAGACAGTTTGCGGAACGAACGGTGAGTTCGAGGTCGTCGACCGGACGCAGCAGGATCGGATCGACAGCCGGCGCACGCGACGGTGCTTCTGCGGTTGCTTCCGTGCCTTCCAGTGCAGCAAACACGTTCAGCTGGTCAACCAGCACGCGTGCCGACTGACGGATCGCTTCTTCCGGCGAAATCACGCCGTTGGTCTCAATGTTCATGACCAGCTTGTCGAGGTCGGTACGCTGCTCCACACGAGCGGATTCGACAGCGTACGAAACGCGACGCACCGGCGAGAACGACGCATCGAGAATGATGCGGCCAATGGTCTTGTTCGCGTCTTCCGACAGGCGGCGCACGTTGCCCGGCACGTAGCCGCGGCCCTTTTCAACCTTGATCTGCATGTCCAACTTGCCGCCCGCGGTCAGGTGCGCAATCACGTGATCCGGGTTGATCAGCTCGACGTCGTGCGGCAGATCGATGTCCGATGCCAGCACAGCGCCTTCGCCTTCCTTCTTCAGGGTCAGCGTGACTTCATCACGGTTGTGGAGCTTGAACACCACCCCCTTCAGGTTCAGCAGCATGTCGACGACGTCTTCCTGCACGCCATCCAAAGACGAATACTCATGCACGACACCAGCAATCGTGACTTCGGTCGGCGCATAGCCAACCATCGACGACAGCAGGACGCGACGCAACGCGTTGCCAAGGGTGTGGCCATAGCCACGCTCGAACGGCTCCATCACGACTTTGGCATTGCCGGCACCAAGTGCCTCGACTTCAATAATACGGGGTTTCAACAGGCTGTTTTGCATGAAATGTCCTTTTCAATACCCTCGGCTCGTTACACCGATAAGGCTGATGGCATTACAAAGAAACCCGCCCCGTCAAATGACAGGGCGGGCGGGGAGCTACTATTAACGCGAATACAATTCGACGATCAGCGATTCGTTGACGTCGTTGGCGATCTCGGTGCGGTCCGGCATCTGCTTGAAGGTGCCTTCCATCTTCTTAGCGTCGACAGACACCCAGGACGGCATGCCGCTCTGCTCAGCCAGCGACAGCGCTTCGACAATACGAGCCTGCTTCTTGGCCTTTTCACGGACGGCAACCACGTCGCCCGGCCTCACCAGGAAGGAAGCGATGTTGACGACGTTGCCGTTCACGGTCAGAGCCTTGTGGCTGACCAGCTGGCGTGCTTCAGCGCGGGTCGAGCCGAAGCCCATGCGGTAGGCGACGTTGTCCAGACGGGATTCGAGCAGCTTCAGCAGGTTCTCACCGGTGTTGCCCTTGCGACGGTCTGCTTCGGCAAAGTAGCGGCGGAACTGGCGCTCAAGAACGCCGTACATACGCTTGACCTTCTGCTTTTCGCGCAGCTGGTTGCCGTAGTCGGAGGTACGTGCACCGGAAGTGCGACCATGCTGGCCCGGCTTGGAATCCAGCTTGCACTTGGAATCCAGCGAGCGACGCGCGCTCTTCAGGAACAGGTCGGTGCCTTCGCGGCGGGAGAGTTTTGCTTTCGGTCCGATATAACGTGCCACGTTAGTTTCCTTTTATTAAATAACGCCCCGACCAGGCCGAATCGATGAAACAACCTGCCAGGCGCTAGTCTGATCTGCCTGATATCAGACGGTGGTCTTAAGAACAAAGCCCGCCAGGATAACTGGCGGGCAGCTTTACTGCAAGTGCTACAAATTGTAGCAGCGCGCTTAGATGCGACGGCGCTTCGGCGGACGGCAACCGTTGTGCGGCACCGGCGTCACGTCCTGGATCTGCGTAATCTTGATGCCGAGGCTGTTCAGCGCACGAACTGCGGACTCGCGGCCCGGACCCGGGCCCTTGATGCGCACTTCCAGGTTCTTCACACCGCACTCGATGGCAACCTTGCCTGCCGCTTCAGCCGCAACCTGTGCCGCGAACGGGGTCGACTTACGCGAACCCTTGAAGCCAGCACCACCCGAAGTTGCCCACGACAGGGCGTTACCCTGGCGGTCGGTAATGGTGATGATGGTGTTGTTGAAGGACGCGTGAATGTGCGCGATGCCTTCGGCAACGTTCTTTTTAACTTTCTTGCGCACGCGTGCTGCGGCTGCGCTGCTCGGGGCTTTTGCCATGTTAATTTCCTTGAATCCGACTACGAGTCAAACTGCACTGGATTACTTCTTCAGCGCCTGTGCTGCCTTGCGCGGGCCCTTGCGGGTACGGGCATTGGTACGGGTGCGCTGGCCGCGAACCGGTAGACCCTTGCGGTGACGCAGGCCGCGATAACAACCCAGGTCCATCAGTCGCTTGATGCTCATCGAGACTTCACGACGCAGGTCACCTTCCACGACGAACTTGCCAACTTCGTCGCGCAGCTTTTCCAGCTCGTTATCGTCCAGATCCTTGACCTTCTTGGTGGTCGGGACACCCGTCATCTCGCAGATCTCCTCCGCGCGCGGACGGCCAATACCATAAATCGCTGTCAAGCCGATAACGGTGTGTTGGTGATTGGGGATGTTCACCCCTGCAATACGTGCCATTCGTTAT
>Ga0196972_1000102_pt1 | contig 69403 bp, 49 predicted proteins | sample S1v_2013CmetaG_FD_148618 | JGI IMG/M metagenome (GOLD analysis project Ga0196972, IMG submission 148618) | Soil microbial communities from Anza Borrego desert, Southern California, United States - S1+v_20-13C | ecosystem: Environmental > Terrestrial > Soil > Desert | place: USA: California...
CGGCGCCACCGAATGCCTGCCCAAGACCACCTTCGAGTGGGGCCAGGGCGGCGCGCCGAGCTGGAAGACGCTGCCGATGGCCGCCTTCACGCTGCCGCGCATCGGCGGCTCGAAGATCCAACGCTATCAAGGCAATCTCGACGCCACGGGCAGGACCAGCCTGATCGCCGCCGAATTAGTGGCGCGCACCGACAGCACCGAGGGCTCCACCGTCGGCACCGGCGACACCGGCTGGCATTTGTCGGGCAAGCTGTCCATCCGCCTGCCCAACGGCCAAGTGATCGAGCGCACGCTCGACCTGGCCGCGATCGGTTTGCCGCCCGATATCTACACGGGCGCGACCGGCTTGCACGTGGGCGACCTGGACGGCGACGACCGCGACGACCTGGTGCCGTACGACAGTTTCGGGGCGAAATGGGGCTATTGCCTGAACACGCCGGCGGCCGACGGCACGCCCAGCTTCACCTGCCACGGTCCGTTCGATCGCGGCGTGCACACCATGGCCGACTTGCGCAACATCGGCAAGATGCGGCTGCTGCGCGGCGTGAACGCCAACGGCGATGGCGAAAGCTGCACCGTGGCGGGCACAACGCAACAATGCACCCCGTTCCGAGTGAGCGGCGACCTGAGCGGCTGGACCGACGGCTTGTCCACGCGCAGCCCGATCCATTTCAGCGCCGGCGGCGCGGCCGGGTTCTACGCGGTGCGCAACACGGATGGCATGCAATTGCCGGTGACGAGCCGCTCGACGGCGTGCTTCCATCGCCAGGACGGACTGCATTGCCAGTCCGTCGCGCAAGCCAGCATCGCCAGCGGCCATACGCCGGTGAAGCCGGCGCTGTACGCCACCACCCCGATCGGCGACCTCAACGGCGACGGCCACGCCGACTTCGTCTACACGCTGACCAATGCCGGCGCCGACACGGGCGCTTACCTGTGCCTGTCGAAGGAAACCGGCCTGGAGTGCCAACGCGACGCGGTGTTGACGCCGTATGTCACGGCCGGCGGGACGGCGAGCTATACGCTCGGGCAAGGCAAGATCGGCGACTTCCTGGGCGACGGCGTGAACCGCTTGCTGTTCGCCAAGCTGGTGCCCGAGCAACCGGCGGCGCTGGCCTCGGTGCTGTGCCGCTACACGGCAGCGGGCTTCGCGTGCCAGGAGATCGGTTATTCGCCTGCCGCGCGCGAGAACCACGACCCGGTGCAGGTCGACGAAAGCGGCCTGCCGGCGTTCTTCGCGGAGACCGGCGCGGAAGAGAATAATTTGCCGCTGTTCCAGACGGTCACGCTGGTCGAGGCGCCGGAGCAAGACCGCCTGGTCGGCGTGACCAACGGCGTGGGCTACCGGGAAGAAGTCAGCTACGCGCGCGGCGACGATGGCGCGGTATATGGCCGCACGGCCGTGATCGATGGCGAGGCGCGGCTGCCTGCCTATCCCAAGAAGGCCAGCATGCCGGACGTGCTGGTCAAGGAAGTGCGCAGGAGCAACGGGCAGGGCGGCTGGCTGCGCAGCGCCCACCGGTATGAAGGCGCCCAGACCAATATCTTCGGCCGCGGCTCGCTCGGCTTCGGCAAGGTGACGGTGACGGATGTGGCATCGGGCATCGCCACCGAGCTGGTGCTGGTGCAGGGGCATCCGTATACGGGCCGGCTGCAGCGCAGCCGGACGATCTCGAGCACGGGCGTGGTAATGAACGACACGCGCCAGCAATGGGATCGGCAGATCCTGACCTGGCCCAACGGCAAGCAAACGACGTTCGTGTACGGCAAGCAGACGATCGTGGCGCGGAAGGACTTGTACAACAGAGACCTGTCCACGACCACGACCGACAACCAGTACGGCGACGGCTGGGGCAACCTGACACGGCAAGACGTCAGCGTGAGCGGCAACGGCAAGACGTTTGCGAGCAGCACCGTCAACACGTACCGCAACGACAGCGCGGCATGGCTGCTCGGCTTGTTGGAGACGGGCACGGTCACCAAGACCGACCCGGCGGCCGGCAGCATCACACGCAACCTGGGCTATGCCTACGAGCCGGCGAGCGGCTTGCTCAAGAGCGAGACGATCGAGCCGAACGATCCGGCCTTGCGCGTGATGACGAGCTACGAGCGGAACAACGCCTTCGGCCTGGTCAACCGGAAGATCCAGGCCTGGACCGACCCGGCCACGGGAGCACCGCAAACCCGCACGCTGAGCGACACGACCTACGACGCCCGTGGCCGCTTCGCGGTCACCGTCAAGAACGCGCTGAACCATGCCGAGACGCGCACCTTCCACGCCGGCACCGGCGCCCAGGCGAGCCTGACCGGCCCGAACGGGTTGACGACGGCGTGGACCGTGGACGGCTTCGGCCGAACAACGAAAGAGCTGCGCGCCGACGGCAACGAGACGCGCCAGTACCGCAAGCAATGCCAGGGCGATTGCCCGGCCGGCGCGGTTGTGGCGAGCATCAGCGACAGCTTCCACGGCAACGAGCGCATCGCCGTGCCGCAGGTGACCTACAGCGATGCCGCCGGCCATGTGCTGCGCACGCAAACCTGGGGCTTCGACGGCCGCATCATCGTCACCGACCAACGCTACGACGGCGAAGGCCGCCTCCACGAGGTGGACCAGCCGCGCTACGTCGCCGATCCGGCGCGCCTGGCCAGCCGCATGGCCTACGACGCCCTGGACCGCGTCGTCAGCGTGACGAGTGTGAACGAGGCCGGCGGCGAGCAAGTCGCCACGACGGAATACCGGGGCTTGGTCACGACGCTGCGCAATGCCAAGGGCCAGGCACGGGTCGAGACCCGCGATGCGCTGGGCCGCGTGGTGAACGTGCTCGATGCCAAGTTCGGCAACACGCGCTTCGACTACGACGCCTTCGGCAACCTGATCAAGACCACCGACCCGAACGGCAATGTCGTGACGGTCACCTACGACCGCCTGGGCCGCAAGACCGACTTGCGCGATCCGGACCTGGGCTGGATCCATTACGACATCGATCCGCCGGGCCGCACCTGGAAGCAAACCAGCCCGGTGCAGCGCAGTCTGGGACAATCCACGCGCTTCGAGTTCGACGCGCTCGACCGCATGACCGGCCGCTACGAGCCCGACCTGGAAAGCCACTGGGTGTACGACACCGCGGCCAAGGGCATCGGCCAGTTGGCCGAAGCCTACACCGGCACGCCGAGCGTCAAGGATTACCGGCGCCTGCACACCTACGACAACCTGGGCCGCGCCGGCACGACCAGCATCGTGCTCGACGCGGTCTACACCAGCACGCCCGAGTACGATGCCTGGGGCCGGACGATCCGCCAGACCCACCGGCGCGGCACGGACGCGGCCAAGGTGTACGACCTGCGCTACAACGAGCACGGCTACCTGGCGCGGCTGGAGCGCGGCAGCCTGGTGCTGTGGCAAGTCGATACTCAGGACGCGGCGCAGCGCATCGTGCAAGCCAGCCTGGGCAACGGCTTGACGCAAAGCCGGGGCTACAACGCCCATACCGGGCGGATCGACCATGGGGTGCTCAAGGCCGCCACGGGCAAGGTCTGGCTGCAGGAAGGGTACCAGTACGATGCGCTGGGCAACGTCACGCAGCGCACCCAGTACGTGGACAACGTCGGGTTCACGGAAAGCTTCGGCTACGACGAGTTGAACCGTCTGACCGGCAGCCAGGTGGCGGGGCAGATGCAATACGTGTACCGCTACGATGCGGCGGGCAACCTGATCTACAAGACCGGGGCGGGGGAATACGTATACCCGAGCCAGGGGCCTAACGCGGTGCGGCCGCATGCGGTGCAGAGCATGCCGGAGCGCAGTAGCGAGAGTTTCGGCTACGACGCCAACGGCAACCTGACCAACGGCTTGGGACGTTCGATCACGTGGACCAGCTTCGATATGCCCAAGAGCATACGCAAGGGGAGCGAAGGCGGCACGTTCGTGTACGGTCCGGAGCATCAGCGCACGGTGCAAGTCCGTTATGACGCGCATACGATCCGCTATGCCGGGGCGATGGAAACCGATACGTCCGGCAGCGGCGTGACGGTCAAGACCTACTGGCCGCTGGGCGTGGGGGTGGAGATCGACCGGCCGGGCGCGACGTCGACGGAGTTGAACTGGACGCACACGGACCGGCTGGGAAGCGTGGTGGCGTTGACGGGGCAGGACGGCTCGGTGCGGGAAGGGTATAGTTACGACGCCTGGGGCATGCGGCGGTGGCTGCACGGCAGCTTGAACGGCTCGCCCACGGGCGACCATATCGATGGAGCGGTCGACAGCAAGGGATACACCGGGCATGAGATGCTCGATACGGTCGATCTGGTGCACATGAACGGGCGGGTGTACGATCCGTTCGTGGCAAGGTTCCTGAGTGCGGATCCGCTGATCCAGGATCCGACCAACGGACAGAACTACAGCCGCTACAGCTATGTCTATAACAACCCGACCAATCTCATCGACCCGACGGGCTTCGCGACGCAGCGTCCCGCGGGTTGTGATAGACGGTGCCAGGAAGAGCAGAAGAGAAAGGAGCGGTGCCAGAACGACCCGAATTGCGGCTACATCGGCGGTGAAACGGAGTTCGAGCGACGAGCGCGAAATGCCGCCCATGGTTCGTCAAGTAGTGGAGGATCGGGAGCGAGTGGTTCGGGAACGGCAGGAAACTTCGCTTCCGGGGCAAACACGACCAGGACGTTTGTCAATGACGTTGCTGCAGGACTGACGAGCGATGGTCTGTCGTCTATCGTCATACACAGGGGATATTGGAAAGAGGAAATTATCCCTCGGTATTATGGAACCGCCGGCGAGATTTGGGGGCAGTGGATGTCCCTCAATCCATTTGAGTTAATTGCTCGCGATCTGGGGGCGAGCCGGCGGCTGGCATTCTGGATCGGGATGGTGTCGGCCATTGGGAATCCCAAGCAGCTGCTGCAAGGAGCCGCAAAGGGAATAAACTTTTTCCGAGGTGCTAAACCGGGCGCGGCTCCCAGCTTTGTTCCAAGGGAAAATGATTTCAAAGTGGATCCTATGACCGGCTTCGTAAAGGATACCCATGGAGTTTCTGTCTTTGATAATGCGGCGAGTGTCAGCTCCAAAGGTTTTGTTCCACATCAGGTGGACCTGAATTCAGTTCCAGACTCTTTACGAATTATTCAGCGTGGTGCCGACCCTCATCATTTTGAAATAGTGCCGCAGGTTGGGGCTAATTTGACGCCGCAGCAATTTATCAACGCATGCAGCAGCATTGTTTGTAAGTGAAGATAGAGAAGATATCTATGTGCGATTACTCATTTGTCCTTCCATCAGATTTCGATGACTATGAATGGGAAGTGACGGCGAAGGGATGTTTTTCCGAAGCGATGTTGACTGTTTCAGGGAAGCGCTACCGACTGAATTTTTACGACGCAGTGCGGCTTAGTCAAGAAATTGAAAGCGCGATTGAGCACGGAGGCATGTTTTTTGAACCAAATTTGCTAGTTATTAAATCCGTGAACAAAGAAAACATGGAGCAGGCAGTAGACCTCTTGGTACGCTCAGGCCAGACGACTTCCTGCCTGCCAGAGTAACTATGGTACGGGAGGCTTGGGGCGTTTGCTCCGCGTATTGAATCGCAATTCGTCAAGGCCAAATCCTGGTGGAAGTAAGGGCCGTTCTCCCGGTAATCTGGGACGAGCGGCGTTTTTACGTCCATGCTCGACGCTGCCCCGTCCGCTCGTTCGCGATATTTTTTCGGCTATGTTGGAAGGGCTTTTTTTTTACTACTCCGTGCTGTCCGCAACGAACCTTACGGTAATCAGAAAGACCCTGACGGTCAACGAACGCAGTTCTGAAAGCTTGCACAACAAAAAAGGCGGGAAACTCTCCCGCCTTCTGCAGACCAAGATCCTTATCCAGGTTCTTCGGCGTTCCCCTCAATAGGTGCACTTGCAATGGCCGGTCGACCAATTCCATACGCCGCCGGCGACTGCCTCCAACTCTTCTTCCGACATTTCCCCGTTCGCTACCAGAGGTTTCCTCGGCAGGATAAAGAACAAATCTTTATTGGTTTCCTCGAGCACCGTCAGTTTCACATCGTCGGGGATATCGATTCCCAATGCCTTCTTGAATGCCGTCTTGGGACTGGACATGAGTTCTTGTTTGAAGGCTTCGTCTTCCCAGCTTTTCGAAATCACTTTCCAGAATGCTTCTTGATCCAAAGCCTTTTCTTTCTCCTTTGCTTTGGCGATGAGTTCATCGACATGAGGCTTGTCCGACATGATTTCCCCTTTCCATAAGTTGGATGATGGCATTCGTCTAGCAATCGAGGAATGCGCACTGCCGTTCATCGAAACTGCGAATTGATTGTAGTCTCTGGTTTTTGCATTCTCAATGCATTTGGATAAACATTCGATCGCGCGTCGCGTGCGCGCATCGTTTGTTGTTAATGTCGCATTCGATCATTATTCCCACAACAACACGGACGAAATGCGCGAGGGATCGGCGAGACGCAATAATTGATAGCCGATGCCGGAATGCCCTTGAAAAAGGCCTGGGTGCAGGATGCGATGCGGCGCGATGTCGTTCCGTCCGACGCCGACAGCACCGATGATGTTTCTTAGCCGCGAGCCGATCTCGCTGCGCAATTCCGGTAGGCCAAGCTTGATGCATGCAGTCAGCAGCAATTCAATCCTGCCCAGATTGCCGCAGCAAAGATGATGAACGGCGGCAGGGCTTGAGCGGAGCGTCTTGTCTATTGCCAGGCGAATATCGGTGTCCACCTCCGGACTTTGCGCGAATGCCAATCCCCCCAGGCGCGCAAGGCCGATTCCTGGCGCGCCGTGACACCACGATGTCCGGAATGCGGGTTGTTCGGCTTGCAGGAGGTCCGGCCAGTTATTCGCGTCGGGAACATAGAGGCTCTGTTCATATTCGATGGCCTCCTGCGCGGCATTCCGCCATACCGCTTCGTCCGTGAGCGCATGCAGGCGCAGGAGTGCATACGCGATCCCTGCCGCCCCGTGCGAAAAGCCGGTCAATGGTTTCCGGTCCAATGTGAGCCAAGTGCGAAAGCCTGTCGATAGTTCTACTCTTTTTGCCAATAGATGACGGGCGCATTGCGTGGCTTTTTCGAGAACGCTCGCATCCCTGGTCGCCGTGAAGAGAGTCGTCAAGCCGAGTATGGCGCCGGCGGCTCCCGCGGTGACATCATAGTGATGATCCGCGCCAATCAGGGAATCGTCGATCCGGCATGCGGCGCGCGCGGCTTCGGCATGGAGTTCGGGGGCATCGATCAACCGCGCTATCTTTGTCATTCCGTACAGCACCGACCCCAACCCCAAGGCGCCGCCAAGGCCTATTTTCCGAAGCGTCTTTCCGGCATGCGGACCGTCGATGCGCTCGCGTACCGGTTTGATGATGCGCATCGCGCAAGCACGGTACGCCTCATTGCCGGTGATGTTGAACAGCGCCGCGAAAAACAATGCGACACCCATGCTGCCGTCATACAGGTTGATCCCCATCGGCTCGAGACGCTGGCGGCCGGAAATCGGGTGATACGCCAGGGTGAGCCAAGTGACGCTGCCGTCCTTGCCGTGAATCGCCCGCTCCATCAATTGCGCGGCGATCGCTTCCGCACGGGCGACCAGCGCTTCGGGTGAAATGGAGAACGGATCTTCGGGTTCGTCGCCGTGGAGTCGCACGGCGTCGGACTCGGGCGCGGTGACGTCGTCGGTTGCGTGCGCCGCCGCCCGCCGGGCATGGAGCAAGGTCCGCGCGATGGTCAATTGATATTCGAGATCCTCCGAGCAAAGCCCGCGCAGCCTCGTCAACACGCCGTCGAAGCCAGCTTCCCTAAAGCAGGGAATCGAATCGGCCTCTCCGAGCGGCAGGCTGTCGCCATGCGCGGGAGCGGTAAAGTACGGAATATCGAGCTGCTCCAGCGCGGCCTGTTCGTATTGCACCAAGGGCCAGAATATCTCGTGAGCCGCGCGACCGCTCATGGCCCGGGCCAGCGCTTCCAACTCGATGCTGCGGTCGACGCCGTCTCGCAGGTACCGCGGAGCCAGCGTGCGATCCAGCATGACCGAATACACCTTGGTGGCGCGGAACAGATAACGTACCCGCTGGCTCTTCAGGTCTTTCAACGGGCCGTTGTCCGTGTCCAGCAATTCCTGGCGGCGGGCAAGCAGGAAGTCGTACATGAGCCGGAAGCCTGACTCGATGTCTTCCGCATGATCGGCCGCGGACAAGGGCCGGCCTGACAAGCTGGCAATATTGCCTTCCGCCTGGGTCGTGTTCTCTTCGACGACGAATTCCATCGCGTCCGTATTGGCATGATGCAGGCGCGTTTGATCGAAAGGCAGGACCTGCCCCTGTACCGCGCCAAGACCGCTGAGATCGAGGTGATTGCCCTTTGCATCGAATTCCCAATGCGGAAGCAGGCCGGTCCGCAGCACGGAATTCATGATCAATTCCTCGGCTTGACCGGCTGCCGCGTCCTCGTCGGCCAGCTTTACCCGAGGATGCATGATTGTCTCTACATCGACCAGCACGGGATGTTCTCCGCACGCGATGACGTTCTCCATGTGGCAGTCCGTCGTCCCCAGCACATGGAGCAGGCATAACAGCATTCCCGACCGGACAAAGAACCGCGTCGCTTCCTCTTCCTTGTCGCAACCGATGTGCGCGGCGAACTCGACCCATCCGTGATCCGCCCTGTCGAGTATGGCGAGAGTCTTCAGCGGGTAGGGCAATCCTTTCCTGTTCAACCAGTCGAGCAAGCGGAAATAGGCGTTTTCGAGGGACAAGCCTTTGGGTTTGTACACCAGGCGCAGGCCGGAGCTGAACCTCACCAGCAGGACCGTGCGGCCGCCGCAGTGCGGATCGGACAAGCCTATTCCGATATCGGATACGATCGCGCCGGACCGGAGCGCATCCGGCCGCGGCGAACCGAAGGTTCGCGCGATCGCCTCCTGATCGTCGCGCAGATGCGTCAGGAATTCGCCGATGAGCCCGACCCATTGCTCGACGGCGGTGCCGAGCAGCCGGCCCAGCACGCAATATTCGACGAGAAAATCTTTCAGGCCGCCGTTATAGAACGCCTCGACGAACTCTTTGTATAACCGGTCCTGGGTGTGTTGCTGCAAGCGTTGCAGCAAGAGCTCGAATCCCGTCTGGCGGCTGCTCCGATAGGCGGTGAACTTCGCGGTGAGCGCTTGTACGGCGATGCGGCTCAGCCGTTGCAGCAGGCGCCGTTCCAGCTGGACGATCACCGACGGGGCAAGAAGGTCGCAGTCGTCGGATGCGCGGGTCCGAAGCAGAGCGCGCCCGGCATCGATAAACGGGAGAATTATCTCTTCGAAGGCAACGGGCGTGTCCCGGATCACGCCTCTTGATTTTCGGTCCGCGATGAACTTGCCGATGTCGGACGCATGCATCCCGGCGGTTTCGATCGCCGTGCGCAAGACGGCCGTCCACGACGGCGCATCGGAAGCCGGTGCCGGAGGGCTCTCCAGCCAGGCTTGCGCGCCGGCGGCGTCCAGCCCCAACCGGGCGAGCCTGGATTGAAAACGCTCGGGAACGCCGCCGGCGCTGGTGTCGGCCCAGCGCATCATTCTCTTCTGCGTTTGCTCGGAACGGATATGCCCGTCGCCGGCCGCCTGCGCAGGTCGCGGGCGGCCGAAGAGAGGCGCGGCACGCGCGGCGATATCGGCGAGTTCGGAGTCGCTTAAGGTCGGCATGACTCGCGTATGCGACGGAATCACTTGACGAGACCGAGCAAACGTTCGAATCGCAATCCCGCCAGATACACCGTGTCGAGCAAATGCGTATCGAGTTCTCCCTCGGCCTCGATGTCTTCTTGCAAATTCCCTTTCTCGGCCGCGCCATATCCCATGTGCTGGATCGTGCTTCGCATCCTGTCCGCCAGGAACATGGCGACGGCGCGATGGAAGCGCGCAGAGAATGCGGTATCGGTCTCGATTCTTTGCCTGATGGCCGCGTGGGAAACCGCAAGAACGAGAGAGTCTTCCTCGACCATGACCGATGCGGTGGTCGGGCGCGAATCGATAAGAGACATTTCGCCAATGATTTCGCCGTTGCCCAGCTTGGCGATTTCCCCTAGCTTCGCGATGCTCACCGACATGGCGCCCTCGAGGAGGATGTGTACCGTATCGAGATGCGTTCCCTCTTCGATGAGCCGCATTCCCTTGGCGAAGCGCCGGGCGACGCCCACGCGGGCGATCCACTCGATGTCTTCGTCATTGAACTGGCCAAAGATATAAAGAATCTTCCGCACGACGTCTCCCTATTTGTCGATAACAACAGTCCGGAGAACAACCGGCACTTTTACCACCACCTTGTTCGAGAGGTAAATTACACTGTGCCATACGTCGATGATTTAAAGCAATGCATAGCGAGCCGCACGTGGCGTGATCAGCTTTCTTTTAAATCATTTCATGTTGAAAAATAAGCAGCCCAATACAACAGGGAATCGGCGCTGGCGGGCGCGCGCCCGGCCCGTCTTTTTCGGCCCGGCCGGCAGAGTCGCGGCATCGTCTCCCCGTCCGAAGAGGCAACTGCGATGAGAACCGATTTGTTCAGGAAGTCCGCGCTCGAGCGTCTATCCTCCCCCGAGCAATTGGATCAGATGGTGCGGGTTGCCGATCCTTTCGCCTGGCTGGCATTGATCGCCGTCTGGGGAATATTGCTGGCCGCTGTGCTGTGGAGCGTTTTCGGGACGATTCCCAGCCGGATCAGCGGCCAGGGCATCCTTCTTCGGGAAGGCGTGTTCAACGTCGCGTCGATGCGCGGCGGGGTTGTGGCGGAAATGACTCGTCTTCACCCCGGCGACCGTATCGAAAAAGGACAGGTGATTGCGCGCGTGGCGCAACCCGCATCATCGGACGCGACTCGACCGGCCCGTTCCGGCATCGCCGCATCGGCCGCCGACATCGTCAGTCCGTATTCCGGCAGAGTCGTGGAAGTCATGGCAAGAACGGGCGATAGCGTGGCGGAACGGTCGCCGATCATCAGTCTCGAACCCGACAAGCCGCTGGAAGCGATCATCTATTTTTCTTCCCAAAGCGAGGCGAAAGGCATCAAACCGGGAATGCTTGCCCAGCTTTCGCCGGTCACCGCCAAAAGGGAAGAGTTCGGCGTATTGCTCGGCAAGGTGCGTGCCGTTTCGGAATTTCCCGTCACTCCGCAAGGCATGATGGCGGTCCTGAACAATGAAGCCCTGGTGCGCATGTTCTCGCGGGACGGGCCGCCCGTCGCGGTGCACGTCGAGTTGTTGCCGGATGCGGCCTCCCGCAGCGGATACCGCTGGTCGTCCGAGGCCGGCGCGGCGTTGCCGGTGACCAGCGGAACGCTCTGCACCGCCGCGATCATCTTGCGCGAGCAAGCGCCGATCAACCTATGGATGCCCATGGTTCGCCACTATGCGGGTCTATAGGATCGGGGCCGCCATGGCCGCATTCGGCTGGATTCGTCGGAAGATCGGACGAGGCATCGCCGGTCCGCGCGGCCGGCGAGCGAAGACGCCGACGGTCTTGCAAATGGAAGCCACCGAATGCGGCGCGGCATGCCTCGGCATTGTTCTCGGCTACTACGGGAAAATCGTTCCGCTGGAAGAGTTGCGCATCGCGTGCGGCGTCTCGCGGGATGGCAGCAAGGCAAGCAATCTCCTCAAGGCGGCGCGCGGATACGACATGCTTGCCAAGGGATTCAAGTACGAGACGGAAGACCTGAAAGATCTCGCATGTCCTTTTATCGTCTTCTGGAACTTCAATCATTTCCTGGTCGTCGAGGGATTCGGAAGCGATTGCGTATATTTGAACGACCCGGCAACCGGTCCGCGCACGGTCGGCCTCCAGGAGTTCGACAAGGCCTATACCGGAGTCGCGCTCGTTCTTTCCCCGGGAGCGGGCTTCGCGGCCGGAGGGGAAAAGCGAAGCCTGGTTTCCGTCTTGCGCAAGCGATTGTCCGGCTCTGCCTACGATCTGCTCTTCCTGATGCTCGTCACGCTTGCGTTGGTGGTGCCCGGGCTCGCCATCCCGGTGTTTACCAAGGTATTCGTGGACGGATACCTGGTGAACGGCGCACAAGACTGGCTGCGTCCGCTGCTGATCGGCATGGGCATGACCGCGGTACTCAGGACGGTGCTGACCTGGCTGCAACAGAAATACCTGCTCCGTCTGGAAACCAAGCTTGCGCTGGCGTCGTCCGGCGCTTTCTTTTGGCATGTTCTCCACTTGCCCATCGAGTTCTTCCAACAGCGCTTCGCCGGCGACATCGGCCATCGCGTCGGCGCCAACGACACGGTGTCCGAATTGCTGTCCGGCGCATTGGCGACGAATGCCGTCAACGCGCTGGTCGTGGTCTTCTATGCCGCCTTGATGTTTTATTACGACGCGACGCTGACCCTCATGAGCATCGCGTTCGTGGCTGCGAATCTGGGGGCGTTGCGCTATGTCTCGCGGCTGCGCCGCGACAGCAATCTGCAGCTCCAGCAGGAACGAGGGAAACTCGTCGCCGCCACGATGGGCGATTTGCAGATCATCGAAACATTGAAGGCTTCCGGCGGCGAAGCGGATTTCCTGGCACGATGGTCGGGCTATAAGGTCAAGGTGCTGAATGCCGAGCAGCGGCTCGAGACGCCGTCGCGGCTGATATCCTCGCTTCCGCCTTTCCTCGCCGGCTTGTCCACGGTGGGCATACTCGGCCTGGGCGGCTGGCGCGTCATGAACGGCGAGTTGAGCATCGGCGCCCTGGTCGCTTTTCAGAGCCTGCTCGTCAGTTTCACCGAGCCGATCAACAAGCTCGTGGAACTCGGCGGCAGGCTGCAGGATGCCGAGGCCGACCTGATGCGCCTGGACGATGTCGAGCGCTACCCGGGAGATTCCCGGTTGACCGACAATGCCCAGGCCGCTTCACAGGCAGCCGGCGACCGGAAACTGAGCGGCCTGTTGGAATTGCGCGGCGTGACGTTCGGGTATAGCCGGCTCGATGCGCCGCTGATAGAGAATTTCTCCTTGCTGCTGCGTCCAGGCAGCCGGGTTGCTCTGGTGGGCGGCTCCGGCAGCGGAAAATCGACCGTCGCGAAACTGGTTGCCGGGATCAATCGCCCGTGGTCCGGAGAGATCCTGTATGACGGGCGAACGATCGACGCCATTCCACGGCCGGTGTTCGCCAACAGCGTCGCGATGGTGGACCAGGATATTTTCCTGTTCGAGGGGTCTGTCCGCGAGAACTTGAACCTATGGGATGCCACGTTGCCGGACGTCGATCTGGTCAACGCGGCGAAGGATGCGCATATTCATGACGCCATTGCCGAACGTTCCCGCGGCTACGACTCGATCGTGGCGGAGGGCGGCACCAACTTCAGCGGCGGCCAGCGGCAACGCCTGGAGATCGCGCGCGCCTTGGCGCTGAACCCGTCTTTGCTGATCCTGGACGAGGCGACCGCCGCGCTCGATCCCGTGACGGAGAAAGCCATCGATGACCGCATTCGCCAGCGAGGTTGCGCCTGTCTTATCATCGCGCATCGTTTGAGCACGATCCGCGACTGCGATGAAATCATCGTGCTCGACCGCGGCCGCGTCGCCGAGAGAGGCACGCACGAATCGTTGATGCGGCAGGACGGCCTCTATGCCAACCTCATTCGCTCCGACTGATCGCCATGAACCGCACCGTCTCCACGGAAGATGAACAACGCCTCGATCTTCGAGAATCGGCGGATCGAATCATGCTGGACGACGTGCTGGGGAACTTCCGTTCCGTACTCGGGACGCAGGAATCCGCGCACGAAGAGTCGAGCGGAAACAGCCTGATCGACGCCCTGCAAATCATTGCCCGCGCATTGGGACGCGAGGTCCGTCTCGATACGGCGGCGCGGCGCCGTTTGGTCCAACAGGATCTCATCGACGGGTTTTCAAAGATATTCCGCCTTTACCCGCGCGAAGTGAAATTGACAGGGAAGTGGTGGATGCGCGACAACGGCCCGCTCCTGGCATTCGTGAAGGACGATGGGCGTCCGCTCGCGCTCGTGCCGATGCCCGGCGGCACGTATAAGGCGGTCGATCCCGGCATGCAAGCGGAATGGATGATCGATGCCGATCCGGCGGAACGCATCGCGGATCAAGCCGTCATGTTTTTCCGTTTGCTGGACGACGGTCCGATCGACTTGAAGGCATTGATCCGGTTCGGCCTGCATGGCAATCGGAAGGAAGTCATGCGGATCGTCCAGTGCGGCCTCGCCGGCGGAGCATTGTCCATGCTGGTGCCGGTAGCGGTCAGCGCGTTGTTCGATCATGTCGTTCCGAGCGCCGCGCCGGGGCTGCTGTTGCAACTCGTCGCGATTCTGCTGGTGGTCGCGGGCGCTTCCTTCCTTTTCGACTTGACACGATCGTTCACGCTCCTGCGGGTGGAAGGAAAGATGGATATCAGCGTCAACGTCGGCATCATGGAGCGTTTGTTCAAGCTGCCGGCGCCGTTCTTCCGGCAATATACCTCCGGCGATCTGACGCAGCGCGCATTTGGTTTCGACAATATTCTCAGATCGCTGACGAGTTCCGCGCAGGCCGCGATCATCAGCGGAATATTCTCCCTGTTCAGCTTCTTCTATCTGTTTTTCGTCGATGTCAGATTGGCTTTGCTGGCAATGCTCCTCGTCGGGGTGGCCGTTGCTTTCACCACGGCCGCCAATCTCGAACGGCTGACGCATGAAAGGGCGCTTTTCAAGTGGCAGGGCGCTCTTTCGAGCCGTGTTTTTCAATTGCTGAAAGGCGTCGCGAAGCTCCGTGTCGCGGCGGCCGAAACCCGCGCATTCGCCGTATGGGGAAGGGATTTCGCGCACAAGAAGCGCCTTGGCCTGGTGAGCAAGAGCTTGGCGAACCGGGTAACGGTATTCAACGCAGGCTACCCCCTGTTCGCGTCCCTGGTGCTATTCGCCGCGGTGGATCTGTTTCGCATAGACATCCAGGTCGGTGCATTCTTGTCGTTCAGCGCGGCGTTCGCGCAATTCCTGTCCGCGGCGCTGGGAATAGGCGCGGCATTGACTGGATTGTTGACCGTGGTACCGCTATACGAGCGGCTTACGCCGATATTGACGTCCCGCCCCGAAGTGGACGAAGCCAAGGACTCTCCCGGCGAACTGACCGGAGAAATCGAAATCAGTCGTGTGTCTTTCAGGTACTCTCCCGAGTCGCCGCTCATTCTCAAGGATGTCAGCCTGACCATCCGGCCGGGCGAATTCGTCGCGTTCGTCGGTCCGTCCGGTTCGGGAAAATCCACGTTGCTCAGGCTGTTGCTCGGCTTCGAGCACCCGTCATCCGGGGCCATCTACTATAGCGGCAAAGATATCTCGGGGCTGGATCTCAATGCCTTGCGCCGGCGGATCGGTGTCGTTCTTCAGGACGGCCGTTTGATGACCGGGGATATTTTTTCCAATATCGTCGGATCGGCTTCGCTGGGAGCCGAAGCGGCTTGGGAAGCCGCGCGCATGGCAGGTCTCGAAGAGGATATCAAGCGCTTCCCGATGGGGATGCATACCGTTATCAGCGACGGCGGAAGCACCTTGTCGGGCGGTCAACGCCAGCGATTGCTGATTGCCAGGGCGCTGGTGCGCAAGCCGCGGATATTGTTTTTCGATGAAGCGACCAGCGCACTGGATAACCGCACGCAGGAACTGGTGAGCGAGAGCATCGAACAGCTCAAGGCGACCCGAATAGTCATCGCGCACAGGCTAAGCACGATCAAGAATTGCGACCGGATTTACGTGCTCGACAACGGCGGTATCGTGGAGCATGGAAGTTTCGAGGACCTGATGCGGCTGAACGGAAAATTCTCGGAGCTCGCGAAGCGGCAGATGGCATAAGCATCGAGATCGGGTAGCGGATCCGAATGGTCGCCGGACATGCTCGGCCTGCCTTACTGAAGCTGCGCGGCGCCGCCATTCGCCAACTTCCCGAACGACGACCTGCCGAATCTGCGAGGCATCGCCTAGATCCCGCGGAATGCCGCCGAGGCTGCGCGCCGGCATGACGCGCCGCGGCCGCGGCGTTTCAAGGGGCAGGCGGACGGCGCGGGCGTAATGCCCTGGATCTGTCCTGGACCGGGCGTTGCGATGAGGCGCGTGAATTCCCGACATCTCTACGACCTCGACTCGAATTCCTGAAACGCTTCGCCGAGCGCCGCAAGCAACACGTCATCGTCCCAAGGCTTCGTCAGGAATTTGAAAATCGCGCCATGATTGACCGCATCCGCTACCGATTGCAGATCGGTATAGCCGGTCAGGACCATGCGCACGATGGCCGGATACATGTGCTTGACGCGCGATAGGAATTCGGTGCCGCTCATTCCCGGCATTCGCTGGTCGCACAAAATGACTCCCACCTCGGTGGTCGCCAGGACTTCGAACGCCTCCGCGGCGCTCGTCGTGACGAGCACGTCGAATCCCTTGCCTCGCAATGCGCGTTTGATCGCCGCCACGATATTCATTTCGTCGTCGACTACCAATAAGGTGCGTTGATACGGCCTCGGTAGAAATTTGCTCAAGTCAAGGGACTTTGACTCCCGCAGCATCGCGGCGCATAGCGCGGCGTCGACCGGCCGGCTGAACAAGAATCCCTGGATTTCGTCGCATCCGTGCTTTGCCAACAGCGCCAGTTGTCCTTCCGTTTCGACGCCCTCCGCAATAACCCGCAATCGCAGGCTGTGCGCCATGGCGATCACGGCGTGCGCGATCGACAAGTCGTCGGGATCGGAAATCAGGTCGTGTACGAACGATTGATCCAGTTTTAGCTTGTCGACGGGGAAGCGTTTCAGATAACTGAGATTGGAGTATCCCGTACCGAAGTCGTCGATCGAAAGGCGTATCCCCATTTCCTTCAATTTTTGCAGAATGCCGATCGTGTTTTCGGGATCCTCCATCGACAGGCTTTCGGTGAGCTCAAGTTCCAGCAAACTCGGATCCATGCCGGTTTCGTCAAGGATTTCCTTCACTGTCCCCGGAATGTTCTTGGAAAACTGCTTCGCTGACAGATTGACCGCGATCGGCGTCTTGGACAAGCCGGCGCGCTTCCACTCGCGGCTTTGTTCGCATGCGCGGCGCAACACCCACTCTCCGATCGGCAGGATGAGGCCGGTCTCTTCCGCCAGGCCGATGAATCGGCCAGGAGGAATCATCCCCAACTCCGGATGCCGCCATCTGACCAGCGCTTCGAAGCCGATGATCTTTCCGGATCTCATATCGACCTGCGGCTGATATTGCAATACGAACTCGTTTCGCTCCAGGGCGCGTCGCAGCGCGCCTTCCAGGCGCAAGCGTTCGCTGGTGCCGCGGTTCAGCTCGGGGCGGTAGAACTCGTAACGTTCCACGCTGCCGGAAGACGCCCGCCGCACTGCGGCTTCCGCGCCTTGCAACAGGCTGTCGAAGTCATCTCCATCGTTGGGGAAGACCGCGATGCCGACGGCGGCCTCCAGATGCAGATCTTGTTGTTCATGCTCGAACGGCGGATCGATCGCGGCAAGCAACTGCCGCGCGACATTCGATAGTTCCCTGGAATCCGGCCTTACCGTGACGACGGCGAAACTGTCGTCGCCCAGGCGAGCGACGCTGGATTCGGTGTTCGCCCATTCCTTGAGGCGGGATGCCGCTTGCAGCAACACCGACTGCTCGGCTTTCACGCCAAGGCTTTGCCGGATCAGCGGCAGCTTGCCGAGGCAGACGACCAGGAGGCCCATTACGCTCGCGCTGGTGGTGATCCTTTCCTGCGCCAGCTTTACCCGGTCACGCAACAGGATGCGATTCGGCAGGCCGGTAAGCATGTCGAAATTGCTCAGATACCGTACGCGTTCCTCCGCGCTTTTCAGCTCGGTGACGTCGATTCCCGTGCCGAGAAAATACTCGTTCGCCTCGTCCGTTCTTTTCAATCTGGTGGTGGACCAGATGATGTAACGCTTGGACCCATCGCGAGCCAGCCATTCGCCATGGACCTGGGGAGGGATCTCGGAAGAATCTTTTTTGTCGAAGAATGCCTTCGCCAGCGCCGCGGTATCCGGCGGCAGGAAAATGTCGGCATACGGCCGGTTTCGCACTTCTTCGGATTTCCAGCCCAGGGTGCGCTCGCATGCGGGATTGAACATGACGATGCGTCCATCCGTATCGACCAGCATCACCAGCGCGCCCGTCGTGTTGACCACGGCCGACAACAGGTTCCGCTCCGCCTGGAGGGCTTCCGTGCGCTCCTTGACCAGGCTTTCCATATGGGCATAGAGTCTCGCGCGTTCGAGCGCAATGGCAATCTGATTGCCGACCGTCTCCAGCACCTGGAAGTCTTCCTCCTTGAGAACGGTCTCGTCGGTGAGGAGGAGATTCATCAGGCCCAAGGTGCTTGCCCCGGCTGTCAGAGGAACGCTCACGTGGACATGGCGGCGCTCGGCGGATCTGGTGCTCTCGCATTGGCGCAGCCATGCGCAGTCCTCGATGATTTGCGGCGAGCGCAATTCACCTGCGAGCAGCTTTTGCCTGCAGGCGCAATTCGAGCATATTTCCGGTACTTCGGAATCGGCGGCGAAGTGGCGAGTCGCCGTCCAGCGCACTCTGCTATCCGCATCGAGCAGCTGTACGCAGCCTCCGATGATGCCGGGAAGATTCAGCGCTCTCTCGAGCGCCATTTCGGCCACCGACTTTTCGGTGATCGCCGGATTAAGGGCCTCGGCGATCTTGTACAAACCCTCCAGGGATTGATAGGAATGGGTAATGCGCTCCTGCTGTTCCTTCAATTCCTCCGTCATTTGAATCGCTTCCTCATAGGTCGAAATGAGGAGATCGAATATCTGCTGGCGTTCCGCCGTGACAAAATGCGTCTGGCCGCCGAGATTAATCTGCATCCCGAGTTGCACGCGTTCGTTGCTGCGCAGCTCGCGATTTGCAAGAATGAAGCGAATTCTGCCGAGAAGATAGTTGCCTTCAAACGGCTTGCGGATGAAATTGTCGGCGCCGCAGTCCAGTCCCCGGATGACGTCGTAAAGGCTGGTCAGGGCCGTCAGAAGTATCACGGGCACGTCCTGCAGCGCTGGGTCACTCTTGATTTCCCGGCACATCGCAAATCCATCCATTTCCGGCATGGCGATATCGCTAACGATCAGGGTCGGCCGCTTCTTCTTCACGGCGGCAATGGCTTCACGCCCGTTCCTGGCGACGCGGACCGAATAGCCGCTGGTCGACAGAAGATGCGCGATCTGATCGGCTTGCGTGTCGCTGTCTTCGACAACCAGGATGTCGGTCTTCGCGTTTGCGTACGGATCGTAGCGGGTCATTGCTTGTCTCCTGTCAGGGAATCCTGAAGCGGCGGAACAGAGGTCCGGCCCAATACGGCCAGCATTTTTCCAATCTCGCGCGGAGCCAGGACGTGGAGCGCGGCGTGCTGCCGAAGCGCCTCGCCCGGCATGCCATAGACCGCAGACGTGGCGCGGTTCTGGACGATCGTCATGGCGCCTCGCTCCTTGAGATGCTTCAGCTCCAAGGCGCCGTCCTTGCCCATTCCGGTCAACAGCACGGCGATGGTGCTGCTGCATAAATCCTGGTGAATGGAGCGGAACAGATGCGACACGGAAGGGCACATTCCATGTTCGGGACTGGCGCGGGCGAGAGAGACGCGGAGATCGCGCGTCAGGGCGATCTGAAATCCGTCCGGCGCGACGTGAGCGCGTCCGCCGCTCAGGCAATCATCCTGTTCGGCAATCCGGACCGGATAATCGCTCGCAGAGGACAGCCATTGCACGAATCCGGCCTGAAATCCTGGCGCCATGTGCTGAACGATCACGATCGGCAACGGATAGCCGGCGGGCAGCTCGGCCAGGATATCCGCCAGCGCCGCCGGCCCTCCGGTCGATGCGCCGATGAGCACCAGCTTGCGCGATCCGGGTCGGACATCCGCAACCTCCTCGACGACTGGCGCGCGCCGATTTCCGCCCGCCGGCCAGCGACGCACGACCTTGACTTCCGCCATGGATTTGACGGTCCGTATCAAGGCGGCGGCTGTCGTTCCATGCTCGATGCTTCCCGGGCCGTACGGGCGCCGAACGATGACCAGCGCACCGGCCTCGATCGCCCGAAAGCCGGCTTCCACCTCGCCGAACTCGATGCTGCCGCTGACGATCACGATTGGCGTCGGACACTCCTGCATGATGCGGCGAGTCGCCTCGATGCCATCGAGCTTCGGCATATGAAGATCCATGGTGATCACGTCCGGCTTTTCGCGCAGTGCCATCGCCACCGCCTGCTCGCCGTCTTCCGCGCAGCCGACGATCTGCAGTTCGGGGTCCGAGCCGAGTATGTAAGCCAGGAGCTCGCGCACGGTGGGCGAATCGTCGACGACCAGGACACGAGGCATGATGTGCTTCCTTTCAGATCAGTCGCCGCAGCGCCGCCAGCAGGTTGTCCTGGTCGAACGAACCCTTTGCGACGTAGGCATCCGCGCCGGCGCGCAATCCTTGTGCTCTCTCTTCGGGCGATTGCCGGGACGTTACCAGCACGACCGGCAAGTGTTCGGTCGACGGGGTGCGTCGTATCTCCCCGGTCAGTTCGAGGCCGTCCATCAGCGGCATTTCGATATCGCTGACCACGGCGTCGAACTTGCCATGCCTGAGCTTGGGGAGCGCGTCGAGGCCGTCTGCCGCGGTTTCCACCCGGTAGCCGGCGCCTTCGAGTATATGTTTCAACAGCAAACGCGAGGTGATAGAGTCTTCCACGACCAGAACGCGTCGCGTGCCGTCGTCCCGATCCTCGGCGGAATCGGATACTGACGCTCCGCTGGCTGCCGTCAACCCGTGCCTGACGATGTCCTCCAGGCTGAGCAACGGCACCAGGCAACCGTCGCCCAATTGGGTCACGCCGAGTACGAAGCGCACCCGCCGCAGCTGCTTGCCCAAGCTTTTTGGCAAGATTTCCTGCTCGCCAAGTATGTCGTCGACGAGCAGCGCCAAGACATGCCGGCCAGCGCGCACGATGAGCGCGATATCTTCTTCGCCGCCCGCGGCAGGTGTACCGCGTTCAAGGCCGAGCAGGCGGTCGAGGCGGATCGCCGGCACGACGCGTCCATCGAATTCGAGCGTTTCACGGTTCTCGACTGTCTGAATATCGCCTTCGCGGAGCGAGCGGGCCGCTTCGACGCCGAACAGCGGAATGGCGTACCGGTTGCCGCGCGCCAGGACGATCAATCCTTTCATCATGGTAAGCCGAACCGGCATGCGCAACTCGAACGAGCATCCGCGTTCCGGCGCATTCTCGATCAAGAGCTCGCCGCCGATCGATGCGATCTTTTCGGCGACGATCGCCAGTCCGACGCCGCGCCCCGAGACGCGCGTCACTTCCCGTCTCGTGGATACGCCGGCGAACAGAGCAAGATAGAGTCGTTGCTGCTCGCTCAAGCCGGCAAGCTGTTCCTTGGTCAGGCGTCCGCTTTCGATTGCGGCATTGACGACGGCCGTTACGTCGATGCCGGCGCCGTCGTCCGCGACGATTACGGATATCTGGTTGCTTCCGCGCGGAGCAACCTTGACGGACACTTCTCCTGACGCCGGTTTTCCCCTCGCCAGGCGCGTTTCCGCAGTCTCCAGGCCGTGATCGACGGCATTGGTCACGAGGTGCACCAGCGCCTCGCGCAGAATCTGCAGAATCCGTCTATCGATCTGGATTGCTTCGCCTTGCACGCTGAGCATGGCTTCCTTGCCGCTGCCGCGCGCCAGATTCCGCACCATGCCGTGCAACTGATCAAGCGCGGACGCGAACGGCACGAGGGCCGACTCCAATGTGGCGTCGAGCAGTTTGGCGCGGATCGCGGACAATTCGCGATGCGTCGCGTTCAAGGCGCCGGCGAGCCGGCGGCAGCGCGCCTCCGCATCGCGGGTTTTCTGAACCTGTTGCCCGGATAATTCGTCGGCGAGCGAAAGGAGATCGCTCAGTTGATGCCGCAAGCCCAGTTCGACTGCCAGGAGCGCTTCGGTCTGGTACCGGATCGCATCGAGACATCTTCCCTGAACCTTCACCGTGTCCGCTTTCGCCGCATCGACCGTTTCCGCGGTTTCCGCCAACGCCGGTTCGGTCTCCGCCGCGGCCGCCGGTGCGTCGAGGGCAGCCGCAGGCGGCGGTGGCGGCAGGTTGTCCTCCGCGGTTCTCAGCGCGTCGGACAGGCGCTCCAGCTTGCCGATCAATACGGAGGCCTGGTTGCGGGTTCTGCCGGAAGGTTCGGAAAACAATGCCGGTGCAAACGCGCAGGCTTGATGCACGACATCGAACTGTCCGGGGGAAAGCGCGTTTCCCGATTCGCGCATGGCGGAAAAGACGCTCTCCATGGCATGACAGAGCGTCTCCAGGCCGGCCAGGCCGACCGCGCGGGCCGCGCCCTTGAGCGTATGCAGGCGCTTCAGGATCGGGTCGGCGAATTTGGGCTGCGTCGCGGGCTGGGCCTGCTCAAGAAGCACTGTGTGCGCCACGATGTTCTGCAGGTGTTCCTCCGCTTCCGCGCGAAAGGTCGCCAGCAGCCTGTCCAAAAACTCTTTGCTTGGATCCGTCATGACCCCGCCTGGAACCTGAAGCGTTCGCTCGCTAGCCGCAATTTCTGTCCGAGCTCATGCAGATTCTGAGCGGAGGTCTCCGATTGCTTCGAGCCGGCGGCATATTCGGCGCTGACTTGTTTGATGTTTTCCATCGCCTGCGCAACCTGGTCCATGCCCGCCAGTTGTTGTTGACTCGATGCGGCAATCTGCGCAGCGGCCTGCGCGGCATCCGCGATGCTTTCCGCCAGCAGCCGGATCGCATTGCCGGCTTCCGCGGCCTGTTCCACGCCGCTTGCTACGGTGCGCGCGCCCTGTTCGGTGGTCATCACGGCAGTGCTGATCGCTTTCTGGATATCGCTCAGGATTTGCCGCACCTGCTTGGTCGCCTGCTTGGATTGTTCCGCAAGATCCTTGATTTCCTGCGCGACGACGGCGAATCCCTTTCCCTGGTCGCCAGCCTTGGCGGCTTCGATGGCTGCATTCACTGCGAGCAGATTGGATTGTTCCGCCAGCCCGCTGACGGAGGCGATGATCTCCGCGATGGCCTGGCTGCGCTCGCTCAAACGGACGATCGTCTCGGCGATCGATTCCATCTGCTCCCGCATTTTTTCCATGCCTTCTACGCTATCCTCGACGGCCATGCGGCCGGTGTCGGCAGTCTGCGCCGCTTTTTGCGCCGCGTCCGATACGGTGCGCGCCTTCTGGCTGGAAAGCAATGCGGTTTGCTTGACCTCTTCGACCGTCGCCGTGGTTTCGCTCACCGCTGCCGCCATCTCTCCCGCGCCGGCCGCCACTTGGGTCGTGCTCGCCAGAATCTCGCTGGCGGCCGCGCTCAGTGTTGCAATGCCGCTATGCGTCTCCATCACCATGGTCCGCCATGCGCTCAACATCGTGTCAAGCGCCTGCATCAACTGTCCGACTTCGTCGGAGTGCCGGGTAGACGGGACGGCGATCGTCAGGTCGCCTGTGGCAAGCTGCTTGGCGATGGCTGTCACTTGCCTTAGCGGGCGGGCGATGATGTGATCCAGCCATATCACCAGGACGACGCCTAATGCGATGGCAATGAGGTTGGCGACAAGCAGCGATGTCCCGGCGGCATCGACAATTTCCTCCGAGACAAGCATGCGCTTTTCCGCTTCCGCCAACTGCTGTTGGCCCACTTCATCGGCGATCGCGCGCAAGGCCACGAACTTCTCCAGCAACGGACCGACGATCAATGCGCCGGCGTCCTGGCGTTTCCCGGCCTTGATTGCCGGCAGCACTTGGCGGTCGCGAAGTTCGTTGAATTCTCGGCGCAGGTCGGCCATCCTGTCCAGCTTCTGCGAGAGTTCGGTATCGTACGTCTTGCTCTTGGCCAGTTTGCCCAGCGTAGCGGAAATCTGCTGCGATTCCTGCTCCAAGGTCTTCAGCAATGCGGGATATTCCGCCGTTTCTGCGACCGCCATCGACAGCAGGACGACGCGCTCCCGATTGATGGAATTGCGCAGGCTCATCAGGTTCAGCGCCACGGACAGATCGTCTTGGAACAAGGATTGTTGCGACGTCTTCAGCCGGGTGATATCGCGGTAGGAAACGGCGCTGACTGCTGCAAGCAGGAAAACCAGCAGCCCGAAGCCGGCCAGCAGCTTGGCGCGCGTGCTGAGATTCAGAAAATATGCGCTCATCGGATCTCCGTTGTCATATTTGTCGTTGAAATCATTTCAGGTCTACCGCCAGCTTTGCATCGGACAGCAGTTGAACCGCGTTCAGAACGCCGGTTCTGTTTCGGGAAATCCCTATCAAATAGGTTCTGTCCTTGTTTCCAATCGCCGCAGCCGGATCCTCCAGCGACGCGAACGGATATCGTTCGACTCCGGCGATTTCGTCGGCAAGAATGCCGAATTCCATCTCATCGTTCGCGATCACAATGATCGAGGCCGGATCGGAAATGCGCGATAAAGGCAGGTCGAGCAGCGTGCGCAGATCGATCACGGAAAGCACCTCGCCTTCCGCCGGGATGACGCCGACAACGAAATCCGGCGTGCCGGGAATTCGTGTGATGGGCGCCATTGGCAGCACCTTCGCGACATAGCGTGTTTCAAGCGCATAACGTTCGCCGGCCAGGAGAAATTCGAGCACTTCGGCGGCGTCTAGACGCGCCGGCGAGTCCGATACCGGCCGTTGCGCCATTTCCGCGGCGCGCTCGCGCAAAATTTTGGCTTCGAGCTCGGGATCGGACATGACCAGATGTTCGATCTTCCTCTGCGTTTCCTCGATGCTGCACCGGATGCCCGCCCAGTCGATGATGGAAGCTCGGGCGGCCTGCGTATCTTCCTTTGCCATCGTTACTCTTTCCGATTCAAATATGCATCCACGGATTGCCGGAGGCAGGCGACGGACACGTCCGAACCCGGAACCGGGGTATCGTCCCGCAGCGCCGCGAGCAAATCGGCAACGGCCTTGAAGTGCCGCACAGCGTCGTGCCGCCTGTTCCGTAAGGCGTGCAGCGCGCCCATCCAGTAATGGGCGAGAATGCAATCCGGCTGGAGATATAGTACGCGCTTCAAATTGCGCGATGCTTCCATATCGTTCCCGGCTTCCATCGCGACGATCGCCTTCGCCCGGTAAAGCGCGGCGCTCTGGTCGCCGGCTTGCAGCTGCTGATCGAGAACGCGCATCGCGGCGGCGGCGTCGCCGGCATTTGCTAGCGCATGCGCATGCGCGATGGCTTCCTGTTCGGTAGTCGGACCGGCGTCCAGCCTGGCGGCTTTCCGGCCAGGCATCTTCGGCGGTTGCGCCGTCACTCGCGGCAGGCGTCCGGCCGGACCGCGTCCTGAGTCGGATGCCGGGGCCGACATGCGTCGGACGCCGGCGGGTTTTTCTGCCGCGCCGTCCGGCGCCGATGCAGGATGCAGCTTGCCTTCCTCCCCCGGGACATTCTTGCGAAAACAGACAACGTCGGGGCGGCAATGCGGCGAAAATCCGGGAAACCGCTCGAAGGATGCTTCGCTCACGCCGACAATTAGCAAGCCTCCTTCGACCAGGCACTGGCGGAAGCGATCGATCGCCGCCGCTGTCTGCGCCCGAGAGAAATACATCAAGACGTTGCGGCAGAAAATAATGTCGACGGCTTGCGTACGCGTTGCCGGAGAGGGGAAGACCGGCTTGGCGAGATTCAGCTCGGCGAAATTTACCATTTCCCGGACTTGATCGCTGATGCGAAACAAACCGTCGTCAGTTTCGGAAAAGTGCCGCGATTTGAGCGGCGGCTTCGGGCCGCGGAACGACCATTGGCGGTACGTCCCGACGCGGGCGATCTCGAGATTGTCGGAATTGAGGTCTGTGCCCAGTATCGAGATTCGCTCGGGTCCGAGTTCGGGAACCCTATCCAGCAGCGTCATGGCGATCGAATAGGGTTCTTCTCCCGTGCAGCAACCGGCGCTCCAGATGCACAACTTCCTGCCTGCGGCCCGGAATTGCTCCAGGTGCCGGCGCGCATAATCGCACACCAGGTCCAGGGCTCGCGGTTCGCGAAAGAAATATGTTTCCCTGACCGTCAAGTAACGTGCGCACAGTTCGGTCTTTTGCGTCGTCCAGGGGCCGCCGAGCAGCCAGTCGACGCAAGATCGCGTATCGGCAAAGGCCTGCAAACGCGCCATCTTGGCGACGGCAAGCATCAGATCGTGACGCTTCGCGGCCGGAAAGGATAGTCCGGTCTCCGTCTCGATTCTGGCGGCCAGATCCATCGTGCGGTCCGGGGCCTCGATCATGCCTTGAGCGCTACTCATGCCGCTTCCTGTCCAGCGCAGCGGCAAGGGACAATTTTTCTTCTTCCAGAAAGAACTTCTCCGGCGAGACGATAATGCTCAAGCCGTCCTCGAGCCGCACGACGGCATCGATATAGTCCGCCGCGCCGATTTCTTTGGGCACGCGCGTCAACGTGCTCGGATCAAGTCTCATGACGCCATGCACGCGATCGACAAGCAAGCCGAGCGCGAGTCCCGACACTTCGATAACCAAAAGTCGCTGAAAGGCCCGGATGCCTGACAACGGCAGACCGACGCGCTTGAAGAAATCGACAACAGTAATCACTTCGCCGGCAACATTGAGAATACCGAGAACGATGTCCGGCGCTCCGGGAAGTCGTGTCGGTTGCGCGCTGTGGAGCACACGCCGCACGGAATGAAGCGGCAGCGCAAATCGATGAGCGCGGCATTCGAATTCGACCAATGTCATTTGCATGTCTCTCGCATCGATTCAAGTGGTGCCCATGGCGCCCGGCATCCTGGCTGAACCGCTCTATCGTTTCGGGATGATGTCGTATATGCAAGCGCGCTGAAGGCTCGTTCATCCGAAGCGAGAATTCCGTCTCGGGTCATCATATTCAAAACGCTCAATGGAAACAATATCGGCAAATTATCGTTGGAGCCCGTTTTGAAAATTCGTCTTGAGCGAATAGCTGCTTGAGAAGTTGGGCTCCGACGGCGGCGCAAATCCACGCTTCCAAGATATCGACACGATGCTCATAGTCCCGTATGTGATGCTTGCGACCGGCCGCCTTCTTGCCGCAGTCGTGGCCGCGTTGCGCGGCGCCAGGCGCCTTCGCTTTTGCTGTCGAGCACGTGCTCGTCACGGCCGCTGCTCTTACGGTCCATCATCAACGCTATATCGCGGATCAACCGGAACAGCAAGCGGGCCACGAGACGTCGGACCGCCAGTACACGGTTTGCCGTGGCGGAAAGTCACGCGGCCACATGCGCCACTCGCATCCCGAGCGAACCAGATACCGGATCGCATTGATGATTTCGTGAAAGACCGCCGATCGCCGTCGGCCGACTCGCGCCGCTCCCTGCATCAATGGCGCAATCAGCGCCCACTCATGATCCGTCGCATGCACGTTCGAGCGAGAATGGATGCAGCGCAAGGCGCGGCGCTCAGGCTGGGGGCACGCGACGCAACACCGCGCTGCGTCCTCCCCGCCTGAACCATTCGGGCAGCCCGGAAGCCGGCCGTCTACGTGGTTGCGGGGGCGCCTAGTCCTCCTTGCCGTAGCACCGCTGCGACGCGTCGCCGCACCTGGCATGCGACCGGTCTCCGTGGCTGCGGGCATGCCAAACCGATACTGAACAAGCTCTTAAAAGTAACGACGGATTCGCCGCCAACAGTGTAAATCCGCACGGTCTTGCCCTTTTCATAATTTCGAAATAGCTCCGATTTCCCCGTCTTTTCCCCGCCTGGTCCGCCTGCCGGGCTCCCGATAATGCCAACTAGAACAGGCATATGTCGCCTGCAGATATCGAGCGGGAGTCCGGTATGGAAACGAATCAGGCATTGCGCAACACTCTCTCACGCGGCGTCCCGGACGACGAGGTGGCCGACGGCTTGGGCATGCCGGGCGAGCCGGGCAGTGCGACCGGCGTCGACCTGAAATCCATCCGCGAAGCCATCGCCCGCGTCGAAGCAGAGGCCAAGGCCACCGTCGCCGCGGAAAACCGCGCGCTGGCCGAGGCGCGCGCCCGGACGCTGGCCGAGGAACGCGCCCGCGCCGATGCCGCCGCCGCCGCCGAAGCCTATAAGAATGCCAAGGCCGCCGAGGAAGCGATCCTGCTGAGCCGGGCCAAGCTGGAAGCCGAGCGCAAGGCGCGCGCCGCCAGCGAGGCGCGCACGGTGGCGATGAACAAGGAAATCGCCGAGCTGCGCGCCCGCACCGAAGCCGATACCGAGGCCAGCAAGATCGCCATCGAGCGCGCCCGTTCCGAAGCGCAGGCGCGCAAGCAGGCGGCGGAATTGATCGTGACCGAATCCGAGCTGGCTGCGCGCGCCGCCGAGGCGGCCCAGAGCTTGGAGCGGGAGTCCGAGCAGGTGCGGCGCCAGACCGCCGAACGGATCGCGGCGGCGGAAGCGGCGCGCATGGAAGCCGAGGCGCGCGCCCGCGCGGAAGCGCGCATGGCCGAGATCGCCCGCGCCCGCGAACAGCAGGAGCGCGAAGCGCGCGAGAGCGCGGAAAACCGCAGCGCGGCCGAACAGCAGGCGCGCCAGCTGGCAGCCGAGCGCGAGCGCGCAGAAGCATTGGCGCTGGAATCGGCGCTGAATCGCGCGCCGGTCGAGGTCAGTGCGCGCGAAGAGGCGCGCATCCGCGCCTTGACCGAGCAGGAACAGGAAGCCATCGCCCGCGCGCGCGCCGAGTCCGAGCGCAGGGCCCTGGAGAGCATTCGCTTGCGCCTGGAAGCCGATCGCGAGCTGGAAGAGGCGGCGAAGCGCCGCGCTCACGTCGAAAGCCTGGCAGCCGTGACGGCGGCCGCGCGGCGCGAGGCGGAGGAGCGGGTGCGCGCCGCCACTGAAGCGCGCATCCAGGTCGAACGTCAATTGCAATCGTCGGCCATCGCGCGCGTCGAAGCGGAGTGCCAGGCCGATGCCCAGGCGCGTGCCCGGCTGGCGGCGGAAGAGCGCGCCGCCGAGGAAGCGCGCCAGCGCGCCCTGGCCGAAGAACAAGCCGCCGCTGCGGCCTTGGCGCGCCAGAAGGAAGAGGAGCGCGCTCATCAGTTGGCCGCCGAACGCGCCGAGATCGAGCAGGAGGCGGCGCGCATGGCCGCCATGCGCGCCGCGACCGAGCAAGAGGCGCTGGCCCTTGCCGCAGAGCAGGCGGAACTGCAGCGCAAGGCAGCCGATACCGCCACCCAGAAGGCGCGCAAGGCCCTCGAACTGGCGCGCGCCGAGCAGGAACGGGCCGAGGCCGAGAAGGCGGCGCTGGGCGCGTTGCAGGACAAGCTGCGCGCCGAGGAAGCGGCGATCGCCGAAGCCCGGGCGCGCGCCGAAGCCGAGCATGAGCAGACCGAAGTGCTGCGTTTGCGCGAGGAGGCCGAGCGCAATGCCCGCATCGCGGAGGAAACCGAATGCGCGGCGCTGAAGCTGCAGGTCGCCAAGGCGGCCGAGCAGACCGAATTGAAGGCACAGGCCGCGCAGGCGGCCTTGCAGAAGGCGAAGGAAGCGGTGGAGCTGGCGCGTGTCCAGCGCCAGCGCGCGCGCGACGAGCAGGCCGCGCTCGAGGCCTTGCAGCAGAAGCTGCAGGAAGAGCGCCAGCGCGCCGAGGCCGTGCAGCGGATCCTGAAGACGACCCAGGAAAAACTCGAGAGCGAGCAAGCTGCGCGCGTCGAAGCCGAGGCACGCATGCGCGCCGAGCAGGAGCAGTCCGAACTGGCGCGGCGGCGCGCGCAGGCCGAGCGCGAGGCCCGCGCTGCGCGCGAAGCGGAATGCACGGCGGCTCGCCATACGCTCGAACAGATCAAGACCAAGGTCGATATGCAGCGCCAGGCCGCGCGCATGGCCTTGAAGAAGGCGCGCGACACGGTCGAACTGGCGCGCATCGAACGCGAGCGCGCGCAGGCGGAACAGCAAGCGGTGCAGGCGCTCCAGGACAAGATCCGGGCCGAGGAAACCGCGCGCGCCGCCGCCGAGGCGCGCGAGCGCAGCGATCGCGAGCTTGCGCAGTTGGCCCGGGCGCGCGAGCAGGCCGAGCGCGAAGCCCGCGCCGCGCAGGAGGCGAAGTGCGAGGCGGAACGCCTGGCCGTGCAAAAAGCCGCCGAACATGCGGAAGCGCAGCGCCAGGCCGCGGAACTCGCCGAGCGTCGCGCCGAACAGGCGATCGCGCTGGCGCGTACGGAGCAAGAGCGCGCCGATGCCGAATTGCAGGCCTTGGAGGCGTTGCAAGCCAAGCTGAGCGCCGAGCAGGCCGCACGCGAGGAAGCCGCCGCGCATGCGCGCGCCGACCGCGAGCACGCCGAGCTGTCGCAGGCGCGCGCCGAGGCTGAACGCCAAGAGCGCCTGGCTCTCGAAGCCAAGTGCGCGGCCGAGCAGCTGGAATTGCGGAAGGCGGAAGAACAGGCCGAGGCCCGGCGCCAGGCGGCGCAAGCCGCGGAGCAGCGGGCGCGGCAAGCCGCCGAACTGGCGCGTGTCGAGCGCGAGCGCGCCGATGCCGAGCAGGAGACGCTGGCGCTGCTGGAGCGCCATCTGGAGACCGAGCAGGCCAAGCTGGAGGCGCAGCGGAAAGCGCATGCTGCGGCCCAAGAGAAACTGGCGGCCGACGAGGCCGCGTGCAGCGAGGCGCAGGCGCGTGCCGAGGCCGATCTGGAATATGCGGCGACCGTGCGGGAGCGCGAGCAAGCCGAGCGCGATGCCCGCGCCGCCGCCGAAGCTTGCCTGGCTGTGGAAAAGCTCATGCTGGAGAAGGCGGCGGAACAAGCCGAAGCGCAACGCCAGGCGGCCGAACTGGCCGAAGCCAAGGCGCGCGAAGCGGTCGACCTGGCGCGCGTCGAAAGCGCCCGCGTCAAGGCCGAGCAAGAGGCGCTGGAAGCCCTGCAGGAGAAGCTGCGTGCCGAGGTAGCGGCGCTAGCGGAAGCCGAGGTCCGCGCCGCCGCCGAACGCGAAGCGGCCGAACTGGCCAACGAACGCCTGTCGATCGAAACCGCGATGCGCAAGGCGGAAGAGGAGCGCTTGGCGGCGGAGAAGCGTGCGATCGAGGCGGCTCTCGAGTTGCGCGCCGCCGAGGAACAGGCCGCCGTACAGGCCGACGAAGCGCGCGCCAAATACGAACGCGAGGAAGCCGATGCCAGGGCGGCCGCCAAGGAATTGATCGAACGCATGTCGCGCGGCGGCAAGGAATTCGTCGATTGGCGCGCGCGCGCGCAATCGGTGCTGGCCGACGCCCCTGCCGACGTCGATGCCGGCCGCAGGCCGCGCAAGTCGTTGGCGACGGCCATCGCCAGCGTGATCCTGACCGTCGGTTTCGCCGGCGCGCTGGCCTGGAACGGCATGGGGGATGTCCTGGCCCGGCTGCCGGGCGGCGCGGCGCCGGCCGTCGTCCATGCCGGCACGCCCCTGACCGAAACGAAATTGCAAATGTCCTATGAGTTGCAGCGGGCGCCGGCGGCGGCCGTCGAAGCGCAGGCCCCGGAAGCGATCGGTCCGCTCGCGGCGGGCCTGAGCGGAGGCGAGCCGCCGAAGAACATCGAGTAGCGCCGATCGAGATAGCGATCGTCGAATCGCCCGGCCGTCGCCATGGACGCCGGGCGATTCGCCGTTTACGCGGGTCGTGCTCGCCGCGCGACGTCGAATGCGGACGCAAATCCAGCCCGCGGCGCTCATTCCGGGAGTGTTCGCGGCTATACTGTAGCCTTTGTTTTCGCAGCCCAGGATCAGATGAACAATATGTCCCGTAAATCGTCCACTCCATCGAATGCCGGCTGGCGCCGCGCGTGGAGCAGTTCCTTCGCCGTGACCAGCCTGCTGGCGGCCTTGTCGGCGGCCCCGGCGTTCGCCGACGAGGCGGCCGACGTCTCGAAGCTGCTGCGCGGCGGACAGTTGGCCGAGGCGATGAGCAAGGCCGATGCGTTCCTGGCCCAGCATCCGCGCGACGCCCAGATGCGTTTCCTGAAAGGCGTGATCCTGACGGAGCAGAACAAGCAGAACGAGGCGATCGCCATCTTCACCAAGCTGACCGAAGACTTCCCCGATCTTCCCGAGCCGTACAACAATCTCGCCGTGCTGTATGCCGCTTCCGGTCAGTACGACAAGGCGCGCGGCGCGCTGGAAAACGCGATCCGCACCAATCCTTCGTACGCGACCGCCTATGAAAACCTCGGCGACGTGCATGCGAAGCTGGCCAGCCAGGCCTACGACAAGGCCTTGCAGCTCGATTCCGGCAACAGCGCGGCCAAGTCGAAGCTGACAATGCTGCGCTCGCTGACCGTGGCGGGCAGCAAAGGCGGCGCGCCAGCGGCCGCCGCCAAGACACCGGCGCCGGTCGTCGTGGCCCAGGCGCCGAAGACGGCCGCCCCGGCGCCTGCGGTGCCGGCCGCCGCGACCGCGCCGGCCGCGCAAAAGCCCGCCGTGGCGCCAGCTCCGGCCCCGGCCACATTGCCGCCGGTCGCCGCCGCCAAGCCGGAACCGGCCAAGGCCGCCTCCGAGCCCAAGCCGGCCGCCAAGCCCGCCAAGCCGGCCAACGACGGCGAAGCCGAGCGCACCGAGGTGCTCAATGTCGTGCATGCCTGGGCCAAGTCGTGGAGCGCCAGGGACGTCAAGGGTTACCTGAACCACTATGCCAACGACTTCCAGACGCCGAACGGCGAATCGCGCAAGGCCTGGGCCGCCGAGCGCGAATCGCGCATCGCCGGCAAGGGCCGCATCAGCGTCAAGATCGAAGCGCCGAGCGTCTCTATCGAGGGCAACACCGCTACGGTAAAATTCCGTCAGAATTACGTTTCGGACCGCCTGACCGCCGCCAGCCGCAAGACGCTGGTCTTGGCGAAGCAGGGCGGCAGGTGGCAAATCAAGCAGGAACGCACGGGTAACTGATGTTTCGTTTTCAAGTACCGGCACGCTCGCGGCGCAGTCCGCCCGGCCGCGCCGCTGTGTTCGGCATATCGTGCCTGCTCTTGGGAAGCAGCCTGGCCGTTTCGCCGCCATCGATAGCGAAAAGGCATGCTCCCGCGGCCTCCGCGCCGGCAACTGCCGCGGCGCAGAAGCCGGACCCGGAAGCGCTGCTGATCGAGGTCTACAAGGCAATCGGCGCCAACCGCCTGCGCGACGCGGAGGCCAAGGCCGACGCGCTGGTGCAAGCCTATCCGAACTTCCGGCTCGGCCACCTGATCCGCGGCGACCTGCATCTGATGCATACCCGGCCGGTCACGACCTTCGGCGCGGTGAACAGCCCCGGCGGCCCGGACGACAAGCTCAAGAACCTGCGCGAAGAGGCGATGGTGCGCTTGAAGTCGCTGCGCGAGCGTCCCGACCCGGATCTCGTCCCGCGCGCCATCCTGCAGCTGCGCGAAGACCAGAAGCGCGCCCTGGTGGTCGATGCCAAGCGTTCGCGCCTGTACGTCTACGAGAACCAGGGCGGCCAATTGCGGCTCGTCACCGACTACTACGTCAGCCAGGGCAAATACGGCGTCAACAAGGTCAAGGCCGGCGACCAAAGGACGCCGATCGGCGTGTACTACATCACCAGCCGCTTGCCGGGCGCGCGCTTGCCCGATTTCTACGGCACCGGCGCCTTGCCGCTCAATTATCCGAACGAGTGGGACAAGCTCAACGGCCGCAGCGGGTCCGGCATCTGGCTGCACGGCACGCCGTCGGACAGCTATAGCCGTCCGCCGCTGTCGTCCGACGGCTGCGTGGTGCTGACCAATCCCGATCTCAACAAGCTCTACAACTCGGTCGAACCCGGCAAGACGCCGGTTGTCATCAGCGACCGCGTAGAATTCGTCAACAAGACCAAGTGGAACAACGACCGCAGCGTCGCCGCCAAGGTGGTCGACGAATGGCGCCGCGATTTCGAGAGCATGAATATGCCGAAGCTGCTCGAGAATTACTCGAACCGCTTCAAGTCCGAACGCGGCGACGACGTCGTCAGCTGGGTCGCGCGCCAGCAGAAGCCGTACAAGGGCATCCGCAATCTCACGATCAGCCTGCGCGACATGACCCTGTTCCTGTATCCCGGCCGGGACGACCTGATCGTCAGCACCTTCACCGAGGAAGCCACCGCCGGCAAATTCCGGGGCATGGTTCGCAAGCGCCAGTATTGGGCCAAGGAAGGCGCGCGCTGGAAGATCGTGTCCGAAGCGAACCTGTAATCCTCCCTCGCACCCTTTTTCGTCCGGCGACGTCGGCCTGCGTCAGGGTTGCCGGGACGCCGCGGCAGCCCTGGCGCGCGCATCCTCGATGGCCTTCAATGCCTTGGCCAAGCAGTCCAGCTGATATTGTCCCGACACCATCATGGTCGGCAGGCCGCAGGCACGCACCGCCTTTTCCAGTTCACGCAGCGCGATCAATTCTTCGAGTTCGACTTGGGCTAGCGGCATGGCAGGGACGTATGGAAAGGCGGGAGAAGTTGCTCTAGACATGCAGGAGGGAATTTTGTTCCCAGCGGCATATTTCAGTCATTCATCAATACCCGGTCCTGGATAGCGATGATCGTTTCGGTATGGCGCGGTCGTTTGCTTTGGCATGAGGGGCAATACGCTTGCCGGTCACCTTTTTTGTGTTGCGATGCAAACAGAGCGGCTCCGAAGACATAGCGGCCCATGGTTGTTGTCCACCCAGACTTTATCCCTGGCGCAAGCCCTCATCATCCAGGCAAAGCGTTAACAAGCGCTTTGTTGCCAGCACTAAGTTGGAAAAATTGAAAGCCGGTCCGAAAGCCGGCCGTGCCGCTGCAAATGCTGTAAACGACGCGAGCCTCGGCGTGGAATTGCCTGGATATGCCGTCGACCAGCAAGTCCATCATGATCATGCATGCCTGCCCGACCGGCAGGGGTTCTTCGATCATTGCCCCGAGACCGAGGAGCGAGATATCCAGAGTGCGGCCAACCAGCGCTTTGGCGCCTTGGGTAACGATCTTGACGCGGACGCGCAGAACCTTTCGCGGCGCGGTACGGGAATCGATGTCAGCCATCGCGGTGGATTGACGTGGTATTGATTACGCTTTCAAAGAACATTGCCATCTTGCTAGCCGATCTTGAGATTTGACTTTCACCATGCATGAGAGATACTGACCGAAATGAGAGCGATCGTCCACCATGACAGGGATCGTATCGAGTTCGCAACGCTGAATGGTTGCGGTTACAGCAATTGTAGTGGGCAAGGTTGTTGCGCTGGCAAGTTGTTTTTTCGCGCCACTAAGAAAGAAAATTCACGCCAACTGCTCGCTTTACGATGATTCGATAACGCATAGCGTGGATTTGCGTTGCGGAAGATCGAGTCCGGCACTTACTGGGAGGCCATATGTACGAAAGTTATCTCAAGGTACTCGCCCAAATTTGCACCGATATCTTCCAATCCATGACGGATACCGAAGTCGTCGCCACAGGGGTCAAGCCGGATCAACGCGCCGATGCCTACTATCCTATTGCCTTTAACATCAAATACGAGCATCTCGAGAAGAAAGTCGAGGGGCATTTCACTCTAGGTTTCACGGAAAAGGACATGGCGGTAGCCGTTGCCGCGACTCTTGCGAAAAAATTCGGTCTGCCGCCGCCGGAAGAGTTGGACATGACGGCGATGGACCTGCTCAACGAGTTTCTGAACACCGTGGTAGGCCGTGCCATCGCGGAATGGGACAAACTGGGATTCAAGGTGCGCTTCTTCCCGCCGACCTCCTGCATCAACGCACCGTTGCGTCCGCCAACCGAGATCGACTCCAAGGCCTTCATCATTCTGCTCAAGCTCAAGGTTCACTACGTTACTTTCCGCGTGGCCTTTATCGACGATGCCATGATCGGATTGCGCGGCAAGAAAGTCCTCGTTGTGGACGATTCCTCCGTGATCCGCCAGGTGATGTGCAGCCATCTCAAGGCGGCCGGGTTCGTGGTCGAGCAAGCCGCCAATGGGCGCGAGGCGGTCAGCAAGCATCAGGCATGGAATCCCGACGTCACGGTGATGGACCAGGTCATGCCCGAATTAAATGGCTTGGATGCGATCGTGGAAATCCGGCAGCGGTACCCCGAAGCCCGATTCATCATGCTGACATCGACCTCGCGCACCGATGAAGTGGTAACGGCCAAGACGCTTGGCGTCGTCGAATATCTGATCAAGCCGTTGCAGCTGACCGAATTGATGGCGGCTATCGCCAGGTCGTTGAAGGCGAAATGATCGATCTGCTCCGACTATTTCGCCTTCCTCGAACCCTGGTTGGTTCGATGTGCGTCGCCTGCATTTCGCGTGACATCTTTCCTGTTCAATTAATAGAACTCATTTCATAGATAGGAAGGGCCCCTCCTATCTATGAAATGAGTTCTAGTAATTCGCCCCAAGTCAGAGCCTGGCCTTGGACGGATTCGGCGAAATGTTTTATCAATCAGCGTTCCGGTTTGTCAATCAAACCTGGCGTATAAATCGCGTTAGATCAACGAGAGGAAAGTTTGAATCGTGCATTGCAGATGACGTTTCTAGCCGCAGTTATTTGCGCGCTATTTAGCCTTGCAGGTGTTATTTCCCTTCTGTCCTACTCTATCGTTCATTTCACTGCTTTGCCTGCTCGTATGCTCAGCATAGGAGCTGATATTGCTCGCATTGAGGACATGGATGCGTTAAAAAGGGCGTGCATGATCGTGGTGGAAGCGGCCGCCAAGGGTGGCAAAGATCGCAGCGACCTGGTCTGGTGGGGGCTGGGGTCAATGGTCTTTTCAAGTACCCTCTGCGGTCTCATATCGACGTTTGCCTACATTTCGATACGTCGTTCGTATCCCGAGATCTTACTTGCGACCAATGGCGGCACCGAGGTGGCAAGCGGCCCCGTTAAAACATTACTGATGAAGCTATATTCCGGCAAGCTCAAACTATGGAAAGCATTCTGGCTCATTTATTTGCCTGGAATAATCGTTTTTCCCGTTGTGGTTTTTGGCCTGTATGCGGGAGTAAAAAAAGCGGGTGTCATTACAGGCGGAGAATTAACAGATTTCTTTGTTGTACCGCTGTTGTTCGCCGTCCTATGGCTTTGGAATATCGCTCTGTGTACCGCAGTATGGCGAAACTCTGACAATACGAACTATCGGATCATCAGCTCAATCACTCGAGTTGCATTGGTGCTGAGCATCGCTGTACCAATTCTCAAGTTCGTTTTATTGTGGGCAAACCTGTGAAAAGCCCAACTCGCGGTTCGACACCGACGCTTCGCGCCGTTCAATGTAGGCGATGAACGGCTGCTTTCAGGCAAGGGCACTGGCGGCTTTGGGTCGTTAGGAGAAATTAGTGGTTCTCACGACTCCATATTGCGTCGCCAATTCGTCCATGGCAGCGTATTCTTGACCCGGCGTTAAACCATGTCCGGGTGATAAGAGCCGAAAAGATCCTATGTCGCCGCAAAACCGATTGATTACGTTAATACCGGTCATGATGCTGGCCTTTGGCATCATTGCGGTGGCGGTCTTGTATATCGCAAGTGGATACATCCTTTCGCAACGAGATGATCTATAGCGGTTTGCGGAACGATAAAAGGCACCGGGCTGAACATCGCCATGACGCGGTGCTATGGCGGCGCGCCACGCGGCCAGCGCGTCCATGATGCGGTTCCGAAAAACTTTGGGCGCAACATCAGCATTTTCGGCGCGCTGACCTGGCATGGCATGAATGCCGTGAAGGCCGTGGAAGGCGCGGTCGATACCGAGGTGTTCCGTGCCTACGTCCGGTATGTGCTGGTGCCGACCTTGCGCACGGGCGACGTGGCGGTGATGGATAACCTCAGTGTGCACAAGGCGCCGGATATCGAATTGCTGATTGTTCAGGCAGTCGCTCGGTTGATTTATCTGTCAGAGGTGGTTATGCCATTCACTGATTTGAACGCCGCTCTAGACATGCCGGAGGGAACTTTGTTCCCGGCGGCATGGGGTGGCCCTTCAATATCACTCAGTCCAAGATTGGAGAATAGCCATTTCGGGGAAGTGTGATCATTTGCCTCTCGAACAATTTGTCTCTACACTTGCCCATCGATTTATGGATGGGTGTAATTGATGAAGCGGAAGATTGAGAAACGCGAGCTCGTTGGCGTTTGGACGCTTGAGGAATTCTACGTCCATCGAGAGAATGGCGAAACTTTCAAATGGCCCGGTGCGCAAATCGGAACGCTGATCTATACGGACTCCGGCTACGTTAGTGTCGCCTAGAACCGGCAGCCGCTGCCGAATCCGAGTGAGGAAGACATGCGCCGCGAGTCAAATTTTTACACTGGCCGATTCGAGCTTGCCGAGGACGGCGCAAAGGTGGTTCACATCGGACTTCAATCGAGCGCTCCCGGTGTTGTCGGTCAGCGGATGGAGCGGGATATCGAGATTCTTGGGGATGGCCGTCTGATGCTAAGTGGCACAGGCATTAAGGAGCGAGTCATGCTGGTCTGGACCAAGGTGGCGTGATCACGGACACACGCGTCCAACATTCCATTCGACACCGGCGGCTATGTCGCCGGTCGGCTTGAACATTCTTCAGCACGTCCGGTGTAACAGGGAAGATATGTATTGGTGGAAACTCGATCAGTTGCGAATGGAGCTTGCCCAAGGCACGCTCAAGGAAAGCGCGCGCTTGTGGTATTTGCTTATTTTCGTTCTCTCTTCAACGGGGCTTGCAGAGTTTCCGATCGTTCCCGATGATCCGAATCAGTGGGATCGGATCACCTCAATAGGTGTGGTGGTAAGCACCGTATTGGGAACAATGTGGGCGTATATGCAAAATGGGGGCAACGCTGGACATCGCTTTCTTGAGCGATATCTGTCCATTAGCTGGGTCTTTCTCCTGCGTTTCATGGCAGTTGTCGTTCCAATCATGATCGCCGCGTACATGATTGCCGACTACTTGGACATCATCGAAGATGCGACGGGACCGGTTGATGTCGCAGCCGTCTTGCTATTCATGGTTTTCTATTATCAGGGTCTCGGCAAGCATATCCGTCTGGTGGTCGCCGCTGAGCACGCGGCCCAACAGAGTGTACCGACGGGCGGCTTTCGTCCTTCCGACTCGGGCCGCCACTGAAAGCCGACGTCGGCTGTCAGCTTTGGAGAAACGCGACCGGCTGCTTTGGGCTGCGATGCGTCCGGTGGTAATCAGACGCATTCCGGCGAAGAGTCGCCGTTCGAATGGTGCCTTCATCGCCTGAAAACAGGCATTGCCACGGCCATGCTTTCAAGCGATCGATCGACGACACGACGTCTCGCCCGTCGCAATTCAGGACATGCAAATAAATCATCGCGGTCCATCGGTCATGCTATCGCCGACGAGCGGCAAATTTGCATCGAGCGATTTCCGATATGACGCGCAAGCGAATACCTGCGTCTGCCCGGCTGGCAAAGCGCTTTACAGCAATGGCGTCAACTGCATGGCCAAAGGCAGGCAATACTGTAAGTTCACGGGAGCCAAGCAGCACTGTGTGCCATACGAGCTGCGCGACCAATGTCTTCGCACGCCGGATAAGACGCTGGTGCGGCAAGTGGCGTTCTTCCCGAAGAGCCAAGATTTGCCGTTGCGGCATACCGAGGCGATGAAGCAGAAGATCGATTCGGCGACAGGGCGCGCGCTATTTGGAAGAAGGATTGCGAAGGTCGAGCCGGTGTCCGGAAAACTGCGTTACAACAAGCGGCTGGATCGATTCGCGTTGCGTGGGCAAAAGAAGGTCAGCACGCAATGGCAGCTGTACTGCCTGGTGCGTAACATCGAGAACACATCGCGGGTATGCGACTAGCAAAAGATGAACGGGACGGATGACATCTTGCCAAATCGGCCCGAATTCCCGACACTAGGGGCAATTCAAAATTCTGCAATCGCCCGACACATGATCGAGTCAGTTTGCTTCGTCATGCCGATCGAAATCGGGCTTTTTGCGCAACCTCGTTAGTCGTCACGGCATGGGATATTTACATCCAATTTTCGTCGAGCATCAGCCGAGAGGACCCCGCCTGCCGGTCCTGGCGAGTCTGCCGCACAGCGGCATGTACGTACCCGACGAGATTGCCAGCTGTTTCACGCCCACCCAACGTGGTTGGCTACGGAATACCGATTGGTACCTGCAGCAAGTTTACAGCTTCCTGCCAGCGCTCGGCGTAACCGTATTGGAAGCCACCCATAGCCGCTATGTGGTTGACCTCAACCGTGACCCATGTGGCGATCTCTTTGGAGATTTCTGGACTAGCGTTGTTCCAGAAAGAAATGCGCATGGTGCTGATGTTTATGACTGCGCTCCAGCTTCGGACTCTATTCGGCAGCGGATCGCGGCATATCACGAGCCATACCATCGAGCGATACGGGAACGCCTCGCGGCATTGGTCGGCGAGTTTGGAGTAGCGCTGCTCTTGGATCTACATAGCTTTATGGGGCCCATTGAAAACGATGTTTGCTTGGGAGATCGAGTTGGTATGACCTGCGATCCATCGATCACTTTGGCATTCCAAGCAGCTCTTACAGAAGAAGGCTTCAACACCGTTCAAAATCAGATCTTTAGCGGGGGATATATTGTGAAGGCGCATGGTAAGCCACCAGCCGCTCATGCACTCCAAATCGAGTTGCGTTATACCAATTACCTCGACTGCACGCGCATCGACGAACCGGAGATGCCGGCGTGCGAAGAAGCTCGCATAAAGCCGGTACGTGACAGGTTACAACGCGCCATCGAACGGGTGTTGATGATGGCGCCTCAATTGGGGCTAACAAAGCAATGCACAGGGGCGCACCCCCGCGCCCGTGATTTAAGACATTAGGCATCTCGTTTGCAATATGCAGAACTTCCTTCGCTTCCAGCATCCGGATCCGGAATCCCTTCGTGCTCAGATCGAGCAAGAGCGTCACGCGCTGCGAAAAGCTATTCTTGGTTGCGACACCCTGCAGATACTTGAATGCACAGGCAACCTTGGCGGCATGCTGACCACTGATCATCAGGAGGCCGAGGCATACCGGTTGCTTCACGGACAGCTTCATTTGGCTCGACAAAACCCAACCATTGAAGCTTCAGCCTGGCTGATCCATTCATTGGCCACGGCGGCACAGTACGTAGGGGAGTATGAGAGTGCAAATGAACTCTTTCGCGAAGTCCTTCAGTTGGCCGAAATGCACGAATGGATCCGCCTCCAGCACTTCGTGCTTCACCATTGGGGGCGGTGCCTGGTAGAACAGGTTCGCTTCGAGGAGGCCGAGGAGGTCTTTCAACAGGCCTTGTCCATTCGGCAAGCGTTGGGTGACGCGAGACAACAGTCCACGCAGCGAGCGCTTGCCGAACTTCGAAGACTGCGACAGAAGCGAGCCGATGCCTAACTTCGGTCACTCATCCGCCTGCATAGGCAATACCGGCCACAAGCTGCCGGCCGCAGTGTTTCTCCCAAGCCGACAATCCCTCTAAGGGATCTATGCCTTAAGTGCAACATTTCTCTCTTGCTTGTTACATTGCGAACTTTGTCAGCTCTGTTATATGTGTACGTTCATACAGGCAGTTTGTGCCAAGCCAGTAGGTATGCGGGTTCTGGGTTCGTTGGCCGTCGGTGTTAGACGGCGCAAACCGATGTTAAACAGGTGTTTTGCGATTTATAACAATTTAGCGCTATCAAATGACTCCCAAATTCTGGCATGAAGTCGCAAAAGCCATTTCGCCCGCCAAGCGCAGGTTGCTTGTCGGTCTCGCGAAATGAAAAAGGGCTTGGACGAGATCCAAGCCCTTCGCCTTTACGGCAGGTTCAAACTCGAACCACGTCAGAATACATACTCATACGCGCCGATGTCGACCCGTCCGCCTTGCGGACGCACGACGTTGACGATATCCGTCGTCGGCGCATACGTCGAGCCACCGGCGTTGACGGCGCGCGAGGTGCTCTTCACCCGGTAGTCGCCGCCCGCGTAGTTCACGAATTGCGGATCGGCGTTGATCGTGCCGGTCGTGTGCTGGCGCGATGCGGCCGAGACGCTCGGCGTGTTGTACTTGCCGTTCGCGTACAGCAGGTTGTTCGAGTAGCTGTTGTGCGTGCCGTTGGTGCCCTGCTCGGAAATGCCTTTGTCGTTGCCGTAGACGATGTTGTTCGAGACGTTGACATAGTCGGTGGCTGAGATGTGGTAGAAGCCGCCGCCGCCGACGGTGATGCCGCCGCCGCTCTTGACGATCGTGTTGTTGGCGATGTCGATGCCGCGCGCGTCGTGCCACAGGTGGACGCCCCAGTTGCCCACTTCATACACCAGGTTGTTCTTCACCTTGCCGGTCGTGGCCATGTAGATGCCCTGGATGTATTTGCATCCCTTCGAACCGACGTTGTGCACCACGTTGCCGGTCATCTCGACATTGACGCCTTTCCAGTAGTGCGTGGCGTTCAGGCCGGAGCCGCCGTTGCCGTCGCACATGAGCGGATCGGTCGCGATGTGGTGCACGCGATTGTTCTTGAAGACGACGTGGGAACGGCCGGTGGTGATGCCGTTCTTCCAGGACTTGAGGCTCTTGCCGTCGACATCGAAGCCGACGACGTCGACATAGTTGCCCATGACCGACCATGCGGTGCGGGCCGTGGTGCCGGAAGCCGGAACGATCTTGGCGCCCCACTTGACGGTCGAGACATAGCTGATGCGCGCGGAGGCGGTGCCGCTGGCGCTGGTCGTGAAGCCGCCGGTATAGGTGCCGGGCGCGACATGCACCATGGTGCCCGGCTTGGCGACCTTCGATGCTTTCAGGATCGTCCGGAACGGCGCGCTTTGCGTGCCGGGATTCGAATCGGAACCGTTCGGCGAAACATAAAGATGATAGGCCGGGGCGGCGACATAGGTCGTCGCTGCCAGAAGCGTCGGCGATGTTTCTGCTGCGGTTGCGGCATCTGCTTGCACGGCGGGTTGCTCCATGGAAGAGTCCAAGGCGGGATCTGTCGCAGAATAATCCGCCGCGTCCGCCGATGCATCATGGGCCGAATCCGCCGTTTGCGTTTGCGCAGAAGTCGAGGACGTCAAGGCGAGGGATTCCGATCCGGATTGCGCGGTGTCGGAACCGCCGCCGCCGCAAGCGGCGAGGAGGAGGGTGGCGAGCAAGGCTGACGGGTAAGCGATACGGTTCACTTTAATAACTCCTGAGGCTGCGTACCGAAACAGATCCTGTCCGGCGGCAAAACCGGAAAGCACCTGATTCGCTACAGAATGGAAAACGTTTCGAACGGATAAACGCGGTTCGGCCGACCCCGTCTTCTTATTCAGCATTCGCATTGCAAACGAATACGTTGCTACAGACCTTGCTGTACGGAAAAAGGTTCCTCAAGAAACATATTTCTTGAAGAAAGTTTCGATAGACGAATCGAAAAAATGAATGAATGGCATGCCATTCGGGCATGAGCCATCGAAATTTCATACTTATTTTTTCGGCATCGAGTCATTACAGTAAGAGCCCATCCCAGCAGGCGCTGCTCTTGCCGGGATTGGCGCTCACAGTCGACGTAACGGACGAAGGGCGCGACTTCCATCGACAACTCGACCGGGACAGCCGAACATGAAGGTTTCCGTGATCTCGCCGTGCAGAAACGAAGCGAACCATATCGATGCATTCCTGGAGTGCGTGTTGCATCAGGAATGCCGGGAGCTCGAACTCGAGATTCTCGTCGCCGACGGCCTGAGCACCGATGGCACGGCCCAGCGCTTGCGCGGCTGGAGCGCGAAGGATGGCCGCATCCGTGTGATCCGCAATCCGGAAGGCATCGTCTCGACCGGCCTCAACCGCGCCATCGCCGCCGCCAGCGGCGACGTCATCGTGCGCATGGATATCCATACGCTGTATGCGCCCGATTACATATGGCAATGCGTGCAGGCGCTGAAGAACACCGACGCCAAATGCGTCGGCGGTCCCTGGTTCGCGGAAGGCAAGACCGCGAAGCAGAGGGCCATCGCCAACGCGTTTCAAAGCCGTTTCGGTTCCGGCGGCGCGGCGTCGCGGCGCTCCGATTACAGCGGTCCCGTCGATACGGTCTATCTCGGCGCGTGGTGGCGCAACGACTTGCGACAGATCGGCGGCTTCGACGAAGAACTGGTGCGCAACCAGGATGACGAACTCTGTCTCCGGATCACGCGCAGCGGCGGACGCATCTGGCAGAGCGCCGAGATCCGTTCGGTCTACACGCCGCGCGATTCGCTGCTGGCCCTGTGGCGGCAATTCCATCAATACGGCTATTGGAAAGCGCTAGTCCTGAAGAAGCATCGGATACCGGCGTCGCCGCGGCATCTCATGCCATTCGGTTTCGTCGCCGGCATGGCGGCATTGCTGGCCCTGGCGCCGTTGTCGCCGTTCGCGGGGCTGGCGTTCGCCTTGCTGGCGGGAAGCTATCTGCTGGCGGCGCTGTTCTTCGCCGCGCTCGCGAACGGCAATGGCGGCGGCACGCTGCTCTGCACGCTCGCCGCCTTCTGCGCCATGCATTTCGGCTACGGCATCGGCTTCGGGCGCGGCTTGTTCGATTTCCTGCTGTCCGGACGCGGCGCCCGGCCATCCATGAAAAACCTGACGCGCTAAATTCGGACCGCGGCCTTGGCTCATCGAAAAAATGAATCGAACGCGGCGGATTCGGCCGCGAGCCATCGAAATTTCATACTTATTTTCTGGGAAGCGACTCGGTATATTTACCCGAAGCCTTTATTGCGGACTCGCCAATGAACCAAGCCATTCAGCAACTGCAGCCGGCTGTCGAACAGGAAGAATCGGTGGACCTGGCGAAGTATCTCGGATTTCTATCGGCCAATCGCTGGCTCATCGCGGGCGTCGCGGCGATCGCGATCATGTTGGGGACGGCTTATGCGTTCCTGGCGGCGCCGGTCTATGAGGCGAACATCCTGATCCAGGTGGAAGACAATTCCCGCTCGTCGTCGCGCGATGCCTTGGGAGAATTGTCGAGCGTCTTCAATCTCAAGACGCGGGCGGCCTCGGAGATGGAAGTGCTGCGCTCGCGGCTCGTGCTGGCGAAGGCGGTCGACAATACCGGCTTGTATATCCAGGTGCAGCCGAAACATTTCCCGGTGGTCGGCGCGTGGCTGGCGCAGCGCGAGATCCAATTGCCGTTCGCCGATGCCTTCGAAGGAAGCGGCTACGTCTGGTCGCGCGAGACGGCGCGCGTGGCGCTGTTCGACGTGCCGGAGGCGCTGGAGGAAAACACGGAGTTCACGTTGCGCGCGGAAGGCGGCGGCAGGTTCCGCCTGCTGCAGGAGGAGGAGCGCATCGACGCCGCCGGCCGCGTGGGAGAGACGCTCAGGATCGACACGGCGAAGGGGCCGATCGCGCTGCGCGTCGACGATCTCGCCGCCAGGCCGGGCTCGCGATTCCTGCTGGTCAGGAAGAACCGGATGGCCACGATCGAAAGGTTGCAGGCCGCGCTCCGGATCGCGGAACGGGGCAAGCAATCGGACATCATCGGCGTGACGCTCGAAGGCCGGAATCCGAAACAGACCAGCGCGGTCCTCAATGAGATCGCCGATCAATACCTGCAGCAGAACGAGGATCGCAAGTCGGATGCGGCCGAGCGGTCGCTGGCTTTTCTCAGCCGGCAGCTGCCGGAGCTGAAGCAGGATCTCGAGAAATCGGAAGCGAAGTATAGCGAGCTGCGCAACAGCCGCGGCACCGTCGATCTGAACGAGGAAGCCAAGAACGTGCTGCAGCAATCGGTGCAGGCGCAGACCCGGCTGCTCGAACTGAAGCAGAAGAAGCGCGAGCTGCAGACGCGCTTCGCCGACGAGCATCCCGCGATCGTCGCGATCGACGAGCAGATGCGCACTCTCGGCGGCGAGCTGGACAACGTGGCGCGCAAGATCCGGAATCTGCCGGCGGTCGAGCAAGACGTGGTGCGGTTGACGCGCGACGTGAAGGTCAACCAGGAAATCTATACGGCGCTGATGTCGACCGCCTTGCAGCTGCGGCTGGTGGCGGCGAGCAAGGGCGGCAACGTGCGCGTGCTCGACAAATCGATCGCGCCGGGCAAGCCGGCGCGGCCGAAGCGGATGCTGGTGATCTTCCTGTCCGGCGTCGCCGGCGTGATCCTCGGCGGGTTGGCCGCGCTCGCCAGGAAGAACATCTATCGCCGGGTCGACGATCCGGTCGAGATCGAGCAGTCGCTCGGCCTGCGCATCTCGGCCACCATCCCGCGCAGCGATCGCGAGCACGCCTACGGCAGGATGCAAGGAGAGCAAGCCGGCGCCCGCGCGCTCGCGCTCGAGTACGATCCTGACGATGCCGGCGCCGCCGACGTGGTCGAAAGCCTGCGCCGCTTCCGCACCTCGATGCAATTCGCGATGACCGAGGCGAAGAACAATATCGCGCTGATCACAGGTCCCACGCCGGGCGTCGGCAAGTCGTTCGTGTCGGCCAATTTCGCCGCCGTGCTGGCCGCCGTCGGCAAGCGGGTGCTGCTGGTGGATGCGGATCTGCGCACCGGCCATCTGCACCGCTATTTCGGCCTCGAGCGAGGACAGGGCGTGTCGGATGTGGTCACCGGCAAGGCGCTGGTCGAGCACGTGCTGCACAAGAACGTCGTGCCGGATGTCGATTTCATTTCCACCGGCCGCCTGACTGCCCGTCCGGCGGAACTGCTTGCGCACAAGAACTTCGCCAAGCTGCTGCAGTTGTTCGGCACGCGCTACGACTTCGTCCTGATCGATACCGCGCCGGTGCTCGCCGTCTCCGACGCCCAGATCATCGCGCCGCACGCCGGGGCGATCTTCAATATCGTGCGCGGCGGCGTCAGCACGCTCAGCGAGATCGAGGAAACGGTCAAGCGCCTCAACGAAGCGGGCGTCTCCGTCACCGGCACCGTCTTCAACGATTGGAATCCGCGTCTCGCGCGCTACCGCTACGGCATGAAGCGCTATGACCAGTACTTGATGGCCGACGCCCGCTGATCGTCCATGATGCTTGCCAGTCCGTTCTTGCGCCGCATGCTGCCGAGAAATCGCTTCGTGCGCAACGTGTCCGTCTTGGTCGGCGGCACCGCCGGCGCCCAGGCCGCGGCGGTGCTGGCCGCGCCGCTGCTGACGCGTCTTTACACGCCCCAGGACTTCGGCTTGCTGGCGGTGTTCGCCGCCTTGCTGTCGCTGATCTCGGTGATCGCCGGCTTGCGCTATGAGACCGCGATCCCGTTGCCGGAGGACGGCGCGGAAGCGGCGGCGCTGGCGGCGCTCGGCCTGCTGTGCGTGGCCTTGGTGTCCGCCCTCAGCGCGATTCCGATCTTTCTTTACGGGACCGAGATCGCCGCGTGGCTCAATACGCCGCGGCTGGCGGACTATTTCTACCTGGTGCCGCTCGGCGCGCTGTTGGCGGGCTGTTACAGCGTGCTGAATTTCTGCGCCATCCGGAGCCGGGAATTCGGGCCGCTCGCCAAGACCAAGCTCGGCCAGTCGGCGATCGCCGTGCTGATCCAATTGGCGGGAGCGCCGTTCGGCGCGCTGGCGCTGTTGCTCGGACAGATGGCCGGGCAGGGCGCGGGGGCGGTATCGCTTGCCGCGCGCGTGCTGCGTCCGCGGCGTTCGCGCTTGCGGGCGATCGGATGGCGCTCGCTGGCGCAGGCCGCGCGCCGCTACCGGCAATTCCCGTTGTTCGCGACCTGGGGCGCCTTATTCAATACCGCCGGTTCGCAATTGCCGGCGGTGCTGTTCGCCGCCCTGTTCGGGCCGGCGGCGGCGGGCCTGTATATCCTCGCCAATCGCGTGCTGGCCATGCCGATGCAATTGCTCGGGCAAGCCATCGGCAACGTGTTCGTCTCCGACGCGGCCGTCGCGCGTCGCGAAGGACGGCTGGCGCGCCTGACCGCCGACATACATTACCGCCTGGCCCAGATCGGCATGCCGCCGATGGTGGTGCTGCTGGCCGCCGGTCCGCAGCTCTTCGCCCTCGTCTTCGGCGAGCAATGGCGCGCCGCAGGCGTCTATGCGCAATGGCTGGCGCCGTGGCTGTATCTGGTATTCGTCACCTCGCCGCTGTCGTCGCTGTTCGCGGTGCTCGAGCGGCAGGCGGCCGGCATGCTGTTCCAAGGATTGCTGCTGTCGGTGCGGGTGGCCGCGATCGCGTTCGGCGCCTGGGCCGGCGACGTCATGACGGCGGTCGCCTGGTTCGCGACCGGCAGCGCGTTGTGCTGGTTCGCCTGCCTGGCGTGGCTGGTGCGCGCCTCGGGAAATGCCTGGCGCGTCGTCTGGCAGCCGACCGTCGGCGCCCTGGCCTGGGCGGCCGCGCTGGCCTCGCCGCTGATCGCCGGCGCCGCCTGGCCGATGGGGCGCGCGCAATGGGTGCTGTTCGCCGCGGCGACCGTGCTACTGATCGCCGCGCGTTATGCTTTCCTGATGAGGAGGGCGTGGCGATGAAGGTGCTCAGGATGCATCTGGCCGGCAAGGGCTGGACCCGCAGCGACAAGCACGGCCTGCACCTGCGCGGCACGCTGTTCGCCGGAACGGCGGCGCGCCGCTCGCCGCAGGAAGTCGCCGGCCTGTTGCCGGACGCGGACGGCAGCCTGACGGCATGGCGCGCGGCGCTGGCAGCATGCAACGGCTTCTTCGCGCTGGTGCGGCAAGCGGGGCCGCAGCTGATCGCCGTCGTCGATCATGTGCGCGGCTTTCCCTTGTTCTATGGAGAAAATGCCGGCACCGTTTTCCTGAGCGATGACGCGGAATGGGTGCGGCGCGAACTCGGCGAACAGACGATGGATCCTGTGGCGCGCGACGAATTCCGCCTGACCGGCTACGTGACCGGCGGCGACACGCTGTATCCGAAGATCAGGCAGTTGCAGGCCGGCGAACTGCTCGCGATCGACCTGGTGCGCTCCGGCTCCGCGATCCTGGCCTATCGATATTTCCGCTATTGGCATGCGGAGCCCGCGGCCTGGGACGAGCCCGGCATGCGGCGCGGCTTCGATGCCGCCGTGCTCGCCGCGGCGCAACGCCTGATCGATTACGCGGACGGACGGCAGATCGTGCTTCCCTTGAGCGGAGGCTACGATTCGCGCCTGATCGCCACGCTGCTGTGCCGGCTCGGCTACCGCAAGGTCCTGGCCTTCACCTATGGCGTCAAGGGCAACAAGGAAGCCGCGTACAGCCGCCAGGTGGCGCACGCCTTGGGCCTGGAGTGGCATTTCGTGGAATACGGCGACGCCCGTTGGCGCGCGGCGTGGAATACCGAAGAGCGCCGCCATTATCAGCGCTGGGCCTCGGGCTGGAGCAGCCTGCCGCATGTCCAGGATTGGGCCGCGGTGCGCGCGCTGCGCGGCGCCGGCGTCGTCGATGCCGATTGCGTCTTCGCGCCCGGCCATACCTGCGTCCGGCGCCATACCGGCGTCACGGTCGAGGACATCGCGGGCGACGCCGGACCGCGGGCGCCGGCCAGCCTCGAACTGCTGGTGGAAAAGATCCTGCGCGGGCATTACACCCGCTCGACCGGCAAATCCGGGCCGCGCGCCGATTTCCCGCGCTGGAAAGCGCGGGTGGCCGACCGCCTGGAACGCAGCCGCATCGCGTCGCCGCTCGAACTGGCCGATGCCCACGAAAAATGGGAGTGGCAGGAGCGGCAGACCAAGTTCATCTGCAACTCGGTCCGGGTCTACGAATTCTTCGGATGCGACTGGTGGCTGCCGCTGTGGGATGCGGAGTTCATGCGCTATTGGCAGGGCGTGCCGCTCGCGCTGCGGATCGAGCGGCGCTGGTACGACGATCATGTGCGGCGCCTCTATGCCGAGCAGACCCGCGACGGCGCCGCCGCGGCCCTCCGCAACGCCGAGGAGATCGGCCCGCTCGGCAAGGCGATCCGCCTGGCCGTGGCCAAGTTTCCTCCCGGCGTGAAGAACTATCTGAAATCGATCCGCCACGCCGTGCTGCCGGCCCGCTATACGGACGGCTACGTCGTGTCGCACCTGCCGCGCGCGGAACTGAAGCGCCTGAGCGACGAAGGTTATCGCATCGATGGAATATTGGTCCATGAATTTCTCGGCCTGGCGCCATAGGGTCGCCGAGAGCGGGCCTGCCGCGTGCACGTTCGTCTTGCGCAACCTGGCGCGCGGACGGCGGCTGCGGCCGTTCGCGGCCGTCGAGCATGAAGCCGGCGCTGGCGAGCGGTTTGCCGTCGGGCCGGCGGCCGCGACCGGCCTGGCGGACCTCTACGGCCTGTACGCGGCGCTCAACGGGGGACGGCGGCTCGAGCCGCAGACGCGTCTCCTGCTGCGCCTGCGCGGCGAGCGATTCTGCCTGACGGCGCGCCGCTGCGCAGACGGCGCGCTGGCCGGCATGGCGCTCTACTACTTCAATGCGCGCGACCGCGACGCCGGCGCGATCCATGAAGCCTATATCGGCCTCATGCCGCCGCTACGCGGCATGGGGCTCGGCACCTTCATGCGGCGCCACGCGTTGCGGCATTTCGCCGGCTGCGGGTTGGATCGCGTCTCGTCGCGCGTGAGCGCCGGCAACCTGCCGTCCTTGAAAGGCAACATGAAGCTCGGTTTCCTGCCGGTGGAAACCTATTTCGACTCCGCCATGGCGGAGCAACGCCACTATCTGATTTGCGACCTGGGACCCTACCGATGACAAGCCGATCAGCCAATACCCTCGAGCCGCCGGAGAACGCGAAGGAAATCTATCGCGCCTTCTCGGCCACGGAAGCCACGCTGCCCATTTTCTCGCGAAGTTGGTGGCTGGATGCCGTGGCGGGCGAAGATGGGTGGGATGTCGCCGTGATCTGCAAGGGCAACGAGGTCGTCGCCGCCATGCCGTATGCGGTGCGGCGGCGCTACGGCATGACGACGCTCGGACAGCCGCCGCTGACCCAGAAGCTCGGCCCCTGGCTGCGCTCCTACGACAGCCGGCCCGCGACCAGGCTGGCGCAGGAGAAGGAGTGGATGCAAGGATTGATCGATCAATTGCCGGCCTTCGACCATTTTTCGCAAAACTGGCACTACGGCCAGACCAACTGGCTGCCGTTCTCGTGGAACGGCTTCCGCCAGACCACGCGCTATACCTATGTGCTCCACGATCTCAGCTCGCACGACACACTGTGGTCCGGGTTCGAGCACAGCGCGCGCGCGGAATGCAAGAAAGCGACGGAACGCTTCCGATTGCAGGTGCGCGACGATCTGCCGCTGGAAGCCATGATCGATTTGAATCGCCAGACCTTCGAGCGCCAGGGACTGGACGTCCCGTTTTCGGAAGCGCTGGTGCGCCGCATCGATGCGGCTTGCGCACAGCGCGGCTGCCGCAAGTTCTTCATCGCTGTCGATGCCGAAGGGCGGCATCACGCGGCCAACTACATCGTGTGGGACGAGACCAGTTCCTACGGCCTGATGAGCGGCGCCAACCCCGCCTTGCGCAACAGCGGCGGCGCCAGCCTGTGCATGTGGGAAGCGATCCGCCACGCGTCGAAGGTGACGCGGAAATTCGACTTCGCCGGTTCGATGATGGAGCCTGTGGAACGCTTCCTGAGGAGTTTCGGCGCCACGCAGATGCCGTATTCGAACGTCAGCAAGACGCCTTCCAAGCTGCTGCGCATGCGGCAGTTCCTCCAATCCGCGCGCGCCGAGCGCTATCACAGGAAGAGTGCGGCATGACGACAGCATTGATGACGGCCAGGGATGCCTCCCCGGAAATCCTGGGGACCCAGGTTCCGCCCCTTGCGGAGCGGGAGCCGAAGGCGGGCGCGCCGATCGACGCGAAGGAAGCCTATCGCCGGTTTTCGGAACGGGAACCGGGCATCCCGATCTATTCGCGCGGCTGGTGGCTGGATGCGGTGGCCGGACCCGACGCCTGGGATGTCGCGCTGGTGCGCAAGGGCGACGACATCCGCGCGACCCTGCCTTACGTGATACGCCGGCGCTACGGCTTGACCGTGCTCGGCCAGCCGCCGCTGACCCAGAACCTCGGACCGTGGCTGGACGTGCAGCGCGCCAAGCCGGCGGCCAGGATGGCGGACGAAAAGGAATTGATGCAAGCGCTCATCGATCGGCTGCCGGCATTCGATCATTTCGCGCAGAACTGGCACTACGGCCGCACCAACTGGCTGCCGTTCTACTGGAACGGCTTCAAGCAGACGACGCGCTACTGCTATCTGCTCACCGGACTTATTTCGCCGCAACGGATCTGGTCCGGTTTCCACCACAATGCCCGCAACGAATGCCACAAGGCGCTGCAGCGCCACCGGCTGCGGGTGCGCAGCGATTTGCCGATCGACGTCTTCCTGAAACTCAACCGCCGCACCTTCGAGCGGCAGGGAATGGACGTGCCATATTCCGACGAACTGGTGCGCCGCCTCGATGCCGCCTGCGCCCAGCGCGGCTGCCGCAAGACCTTCATCGCGACCGACCCTGACGGCCGTCCGTATGCCGGCGTCTACGTCGTGTGGGACGAGAACGGCGCATATGCCTTGATGAGCGGCGCCGACCCGGCCCTGCGCAACAGCGGCGCCGCCAGCCTGTGCTTCTGGGAAGCCGTCAGGCATGCCGCCGGATTCACGGCCCGCTTCGATTTCGGCGGCTCGATGATGGAGCCGGTCGAGCATTTCTTCCGCGGCTTCGGCGCGCACCAGGTGCCGTATTTTTGCGTCAGCAAGACGCCTTCGCTGTTGCTGCGCGCGCGGCAGAGCGTGTTGGGGGAATGGAACGGGGCATGATGCTGCGGATCGTTTTTCCCGACGGCTGCCGGGCGGAGAAGCGCTGGATCGCGGACGTGGTGCTGGGCGAGTGGCTCGGTTTGTCCTTCGAGATCGCCTTCGACGAGGGCAGCGACGTGCGCATCGTTGCACCTGGCGCACCTGGCGCGCGGGGCGAGACGCTGTCCTTGCCGGAAGTCTTCTTCGCGCTCGCCTCCGCGGCCTGGCTCGGCCGCGCCAGCCTGCCGCCCGAGCCGCTGGCGCAGTGGCGACCCGACCGGTGCGGCTTGCAGCCGCCGTTGCTGCACCCGGCGGTGCCCGTTCTCTACGGCGTGTCCGAAGAGCCGCATGCCGGACTGCCCATCGATATCTTCGGCTCCGCGTTCTTCATGTTGACGCGCTATGAAGAGGCGGTCTCCGACTTGCGCGACGGCCACGAGCGTTTTCCGCTCGCGGCTTCCCTGGCGCACCGCTACGGCTTCGTCGAGCGCCCGCTGGTGGACGAGTATGTCGAAATCCTGTGGGCCGCGCTGGCGCGCCGCTGGCCGCGGCTCGAGCGCAAAACGCGGACCTTCAAGACCGTGGTGAGCTGCGACGTCGACCATCCCTATCATCCGAGCGCGCGCTCCCTCGGCCGTCTCGCGAAACGGGCGATCGGCGAAGCGATCCGCCGCCGCAGCCTGGCGGCGGCGCTGGCGCCGGTCAGGAACCATATCGCCAGCAGGCGCGGCGATTGGCGCGGCGATCCCTACTATCACACCGTCGACTGGATGATGGAGGTCAACGAACGCGCCGGCAATACCGTGGCGTTCTACTTCATTCCAGAAATCACCGATGCCGCGGTGGACGACACCTGCGCGCTCACCGACCCCGCCGTGATCGCCATGATCCGGCGGATCGCCGCGCGCGGCCATGAGATCGGCATCCACCCGGGCTACCGCACCTACCGCAGCAGCGGCAGGATCCGGTCGGGGCTGGACAAGCTGCAACGGCTGCTGCGGCAGCAAGACATCGAGCAGCGCATCGCCGGCGGCCGCCAGCATTACCTGCGCTGGTCGGTGCATACGCCGGGCGCGTGGGACGCCGCCGGGTTGCACTACGACAGCACGCTTGGTTACGCCGAGCGGGCGGGATTCCGCTGCGGCACCAGCCGCGAGTTTCCGATGTTCGACCTGTGCGAAAGAAGGGCGCTGCGGCTGCGGCAGCGGCCTTTGATTTGCATGGAAGTGTCGGTGATCCAGCACATGGGATACGGCGTGACCGAAGCGGCGTGGGCAAAGATGGCGGAATTGAAAGCGATCGTGCGAAAGTTCAATGGCGACTTCACTTTGCTATGGCATAACTCCGGTTTCGAGGCCGCCGGCGCGAAAGAAATGTATTGCGGCATCATCGCCTGACTTCCGCCCGGCGGCGATGACTATAGGCTGACTTCAAGGGAAACAGTGCAAGCTCATGTTTCGTAAATCGATCGCCCGCCCGGCGCCGCCGGCGCTTTCGGCGCATGTGGCATGCGCGGCCTTCCTGGCCTTGTTCCCCGGGTTCTTCTTCTATCAGTCGGCTCTCGGGGCGGGAGCGATCGGCGCGGTGCTGGGCGGTTATTTCTCCCCGGTCACGCTGGCCTTCCTGCCCTTCCTGGTGTTCGTCTATCTGCAGGAAACGATGCGCGACCGGCGCTTCCTGACGCGCAACGACTTGAACTTCTGGGCTTTCCTCGTCTTTTTCGCGCTCGTGGCAGGTTTCAACCATGCGTTCGGCGCGCCGCGCGACGTGGTCATGCATCATGCGTTGGCGATCTCGCACTTCATCGCCGTCTTCATCATCTTCCGGCTCGCCGATTTCGAGGCGGCAAGCGTGCGCCGCGTCTGCGTTGCCTGCCTGGCGGGCATGACCGCCATCATCTTCTACATGTCGGTCGACGGCTTCTTCTATCTGAGGCTGCAGGGTAGCGCGGGCAATGCCGAGGTCGTCGCCACCTACCAGGGCTTCGCGCGTTCTTATCTCGCCACCGCCCTGATCGTGCTGCCGTTCGCCGGCGCGCTGCCGCTGCGGCTGGGCATGGTTGCGGTGGTGACCGTCGCCCTGTTCATGAACGGTGCGCGCAGCGAACTGATGGCATTTCTGATCCTGGTGGCGGTCATCGAGGTCTTCCGCGCCGGGAACAAGGGCCGCCGGCTGCTCCTGCTGTCCGCGCTCGTGCTGGCCGGCACGGGCTTGCTGCTGTATGCCGACCGCTTGATCGACCTGCTCCCGGCGAACCGTTCGCTGCAGTTGCTCGATCTCGCGAACGCCAGTTCGTGGGAGGCGCGCAACTTCCTGTTGTCGGAAGCGCTGGACACCATCGCCGAGCATCCGCTGCTGGGCGACTACGGCAGTTATTTCCATCTGTTCGCCAGCAGCGGTTCCTATGCGCACAACATTTTCTCGGCCTGGGTCGATCTCGGCTTCGCCGGCTTCGTCTGGCTGCTTTGCATGATCGTGCTGCCGCTGCGCAGGCTTGGCGCCGCACTCGTCGCCGGGAAGGAGAGCGCCGGCGCGCGCGGCTTCATGCTGACCTTCAGCCTGCTGTTCGTGACCTTCGTCATGCTGATTGCCGCGAAGAGCTTCACCTACATGATGATCGGCGCGGCCTTGGGACTCCATGCGCGCTATTCGCATTCCGCCCGTCATTCACGTCACAGAAAAGAAAGCCTTCATGCACAAAGTCGCGCACCTCACTTCCGTTCACTCCCGCAACGACACGCGGATCTTCGTCAAGCAATGCCGTAGCCTGGCGTCGAGCGGGTACGACATCACGCTCGTCGTCGCCGACGGCAAGGGCGACGAAAGCAGGGAAGGGGTGCGGATCGCCGATGTCGGCCGCCCGCCGGGACGGATCGAGCGCATGCTCCGCACCACGCGGCGGGTGTTCGACAAGGCGGTGGCACTCGATGCCGACGTCTATCACCTGCACGATCCGGAGCTGCTGCCGACCGGGTTGAGGCTCAAGCGCCTCGGCAAGAAGGTCGTGTTCGACTCGCACGAGGATGTGCCGCGGCAGATCCTCGGCAAGCCGTATCTCGATCCGCTGTCGCGCCGCGTCCTGTCGCGCATCGCGGCCCTGTACGAACGCCACGCCTGCGGCCGCCTCGACGGCGTGGTCGCCGCGACGCCCTTCATCCGCGACAAATTCCTGGCGATCAATGCGCGCACGGTCGATGTCAACAACTTTCCGGTGCTCGGCGAACTCGACGCAGCCGTTCCCTGGCATGAGAAGAACGACGAGGTTTGCTACGTCGGCGATATCAGCGCCTCGCGCGGCATGCGCGAGATCGTGCGCGCCTGCGAATACCTGGAGTCGCCGGTCCGCCTGAATCTCGGCGGCCGCTTTTCCGATGCCGTCCTCGAGGCGGACGTCAAGAGCATGGCGGGCTGGCGGCGCGTCAATGAACTGGGCTTTCTCGACCGCTCCGGCGTCAGGAAGACGCTGGGACGGTCGATCGCGGGCCTGGTGGTGCTGCATCCGCTGATCAATTATCTCGATGCCTTGCCGGTGAAGATGTTCGAGTACATGGCGGCTGGCATTCCGGTCATCGCTTCCGATTTTCCGCTCTGGCGCGGCATCGTGGAAGAGGCCGGCTGCGGCTTGTGCGTCGATCCGCTCGCGCCGCGCGCGATCGCCTCGGCGATCGATCGTCTCCATGCCGATCCGGAAGCGGCACGGCGCATGGGAGAGAACGGTCGGCGCGCGGTGCGGGAACGATTCAATTGGGCGCTGGAGGAGGAAAAATTCCGCCGCTTCTATGCCGGACTGATGTGACGTTTACGTGGCCGGGAGCCGCCGTTCCGCGATTCTTCGCGATCGATCGAAAAAACAAATCGAACCCACATCTTTCCCTCTGCAGCGATCGAAATTTCATACTTATTTTTTCCGGGGCGATTCGGTACATTGGGAGGCAATCGCGGCTCTGAAATCGCCCTATGCCATCATTCACTCCAGACATCGCAAACAGCATCACGACCGGCTTCAGCGCGAGCGTGACATCGTTGAGCCGCCCCGCGAAAGTCGGCGTCATGCTGGGCGCGGATCTCGTCTCGCTGCCGCTATGCTCGGTCATCGCGATGCTGCTGCGGACCGGCGACATCGGCGCGGTTCTCCAGTACGGATTCGCGCCGCATGTCCTGATCGCGCTGGCGACTCTTCCCGCCTTTGCCGCCACCGGCCTGTATGGAGCGATCATCCGCTTCATCGACCAGAGCCTGCTGACGGCCACCGGCATAGGCCTCGCAGCCGTGGTGGCGTTCGCCTACATCGCATCGACGCTGCTCGATTACCGGCACTTTCCGCACGGCGTGTTCATGATCTACTGGTTCATCGCGTTTTCCTATGTGGTGAGCTCGCGCCTGCTGGCGCGCGCCTTGCTCCGCAGCGGCAATCCGGGCCGGCGTGAAGCGCAATGCGTCGCCGCGATCTACGGCGCCGGCGAGGCGGGCACCAAGCTCGCGTTGGCCATGCGTGTGAGCGGCAGGTATCGCGCGGCCTGCTTCTTCGACGATTTTCCCGCGCTCGACAATCGCAGCGCGGCCGGCTTGAAGGTGTTCCATTCGGAACGTCTCGCGGAGGTCGTGCGCCAGCGCGGCGTCGAATTGATCGTGATCGCGATTCCTTCGGCGACGCCGGTGCAGTTGCGCGAGATCCTGGCGCGAGTGCGCAAGGCGAACGTGCCGGTGAAGATCCTGTGCAGCCTGCTGGAGCTGGCCGACGAGGAAATCTCCACGCAATCGATACGCGAGATCAAGATCGACGACCTGCTGGGACGGGAACCGATCCGTCCGCATCCGGAACTGTTCGCCAGGTGCGTGCGCCATCAGAATATCCTGGTCACCGGCGCCGGAGGCTCGATCGGCAGCGAACTGTGCCGCCAGATCATGACGCTCGCGCCGGCCAGCCTGCATCTGCTCGACCATTCCGAGCACGCGCTCTACAACATCGAACAGGAATTGCGCGGCCGCTTTCCCGGAGCGCAGATCCATCCGCATCTCGGCACGGTGTGCGACGTGCGCGTGGTCGAGCGCATCATGGCGGAAAGCGCGATCGATACCGTCTACCATGCCGCTGCCTACAAGCATGTTCCGCTGGTGGAGCACAACATGGCGGAAGGCATCCGGAACAATGTTTTGGGCGCGGAAGTCGTGGCCGAGGCCGCCGCGAAGTTCCGGGTGAAGACCTGCGTGCTGGTTTCCACCGACAAGGCGGTGCGTCCCACCAGCATCATGGGCGCCAGCAAGCGGATCGCCGAATTGATCTTCCAGGCGGCCGCGATCAAGTCGCTCAAATCGGCGGCCGGCACCAAGTTTTGCATGGTGCGCTTCGGCAACGTGCTGGGCTCTTCCGGCTCGGTCGTGCCGCTGTTCAAGCGCCAGATCGAAGCCGGCGGCCCCATCACCGTCACCCATCCCGATGTCGTCCGCTATTTCATGTCGATTTCCGAGGCTTCGCAGCTCGTGGTGCAAGCCGGCGCGATGGCGAAGGGCGGCGACGTCTTCGTCATGGACATGGGCGAGCAGGTCCGGATCGTCGATCTCGCGCGCACGATGATCGCGATGTGCGGATTGAGCGAGAAGAGCGCGGCCAATCCCGACGGCGATATCGAGATCCGCTACGTCGGGCTGCGCCCCGGAGAAAAGCTCTACGAGGAATTGTTCGCCGGGAACGACGCGATCCCGAGCCGGCATCCGCGCATCATGACGACCACCGAGTACGTCATCGAGCCGGAGACGCTGGAGCAGCAGGTGGCTTACCTCAAGGTGGCTTGCGCCACCAACGACAAGGCGATGATCCGCTTCCTGGTGCAGAAGCTGGTGCAGGGCTACAAGCCGGAAGAAGCGGAGGGAGCGGAGCAGGGAGAGAGCGGGGAAAGGGCGGAACGGGGTGCGAGCAGAACCCGCCAGATCCGGCCCGCCTTCGAGTACAAGTTCGGGCCGGTGCTCAACCGCCGGCCCATGCAGTTGAACGATAGATTGCGTCCGAACCAATGAAAGAGAGACCTATGCATCTTCACGAAGTGACGAATCCGGGTTTTCTGCAGGGCCGCACGGAACTGTTGGAGAAACTGATCACGAAATTCGAAAAGCGCACGGCGGTGATCGGCATCGTCGGCCTCGGCTATGTCGGCTTGCCGCTGCTGCTGCGTTACGCCTACGCGGGCTTCAAGGTCGTCGGCTTCGATATCGATGCCGACAAGGTGCGCAAGCTGAATCAAGGGGAAAGCTACATCGCGCATATCGCGGCGAAGTCGATCCAGGATGCGCGCGAGCGCGGTTTCCAGGCGACCGGCGATTATTCGCGCGTGACGGAAGCGGATGCGCTCATCATCTGCGTGCCGACGCCGCTCAACGCCTATCGCGAGCCGGACCTGAGCTTCATCCTGAACACGGCCGACGCGCTGCTGCCGCATATGCGCCCCGGCCAGGTCATGTCGCTGGAAAGCACCACCTATCCCGGCACGACCGACGAGGAATTGAAGACCCGGCTGGAGGCGCGCGGATTCGCCGTCGGCGAGGAGGTGTTCCTGGTGTTTTCGCCGGAACGCGAGGACCCGGGCAATCCGCATTTCAAGACACGCTCGATTCCCAAGGTGGTGGGCGGGACGACGCCCGCCTGCCGCGAGGCCGGCGTCGCGCTCTACAAGGCGGCGGTCGATACGGTGGTGCCGGTCAGCTCGACGCGCGCCGCGGAGCTGACCAAGCTGCTCGAGAACATCCACCGCGCCGTCAACATCGGCCTGATCAACGAGATGAAGATCATCGCCGACCGCATGGATATCGACATCCACGAAGTCATCCATGCCGCCGCCACCAAGCCGTTCGGCTTCACGCCGTATTTCCCGGGACCCGGCCTGGGCGGCCATTGCATCCCGATCGATCCGTTCTACCTCACCTGGAAGGCGCGCCAATACGGCTTGCATACGCGCTTCATCGAGCTGGCCGGCGAGATCAACAGCGACATGCCGTACTGGGTCGTCAACAAGGTGGCCGACGCCTTGAACGAGCGCGGACGCGCGATCAAGGGCAGCCGCATCCTGGTGCTGGGCATCGCCTACAAGAAGAATGTGGACGACATGCGCGAGTCGCCCTCGGTCAAGCTGATGGAACTGCTGCGCGACAAGGGCGCCCGCATCGCCTATTCCGATCCGCACGTGCCGGTGTTCCCGAAGATGCGCGAGCACCATTTCGAGCTTTCCAGCGAGCCGATCACGCGCGAGTCGGTCGCGTCCTACGACCTGGTGCTGCTGGCGACCAACCACAGCGCGTTCGACTACGACTTGATCCAGAAGCATGCCAAGGTGATCGTCGATACGCGCGGCGTGTACCCGGTCGGCTTGCCGAATGTCGTCAAATCGTGAACTGAAAGAGGATTCATGAATCACTTTTCGCATGCCTCGGCCGATCGCGGGATCGACCGGGAGATCCGGTTCGCCTTGGTCGGTTGCGGCCGGATCGCCAAGAACCACTTCAATGCCATCAAGCACCATCGCGAGTACTGTTCCCTCGCTGGCGTGTGCGACATCGACGGCCGGGCGCTGGAGGAGGCGGCGGACCTGACCGGCGCCAGGCCCTACCGCTCGCTGTCGGCGATGCTGGAGGATTGCCCGGCGGACGCTTACATCCTGACCACGCCGTCGGGCCTGCATTCGAGCCAGGCGATCCGGATCGCCGAGGCGGGCCGCCACGTGATCACGGAGAAGCCGATGGCGACGCGCTGGAAGGACGGCCAGCGCATGGTCGCCGCCTGCGACGAGGCCGGCGTGAAGCTGTTCGTGGTCAAGCAGAACCGCCGCAATCCGACGCTGCAACTGCTGAAGAAGGCGCTCGACGAGCGCCGTTTCGGGCGCATCTACATGGTGAACCTGAACGTGTTCTGGACCCGTCCGCAGGAATACTACGACAGCGCCGGCTGGCGCGGCACCTGGGAATACGACGGCGGCGCCTTCATGAACCAGGCCAGCCATTACGTCGATTTGATCGATTGGCTGATCGGCCCGGTCGAGAGCCTGCATGCCTTCACCGCGACGCTGGAGCGCGACATCGAGGTGGAAGACACCGGCGTCCTGAGCCTGCGCTGGCGCAACGGCGCGCTCGGCACCTTGAACGTGACCATGCTGACTTATCCGAAGAACCTGGAGGGCAGCATCACGATACTCGGCGAGAAGGGAACGGTGCGCATCGGCGGCGTGGCGCTGAACGAAGTGCAGCATTGGGAATTCGCCGACAAGCGGCAGGAGGACGAAGCGGTGCATGCGGCCAGCTACCAGACCTCATCGGTGTACGGCTTCGGGCATATCCAGTATTACGAGAACGTCATCCAGGCGCTGCGCGGCGAGGCCGCGCCGGAGACGGACGGGCGGGAAGGGCTCAGGAGCCTGGAAATCCTGATCGCCGCCTATCTGTCGGCGCGCGACGGCAAGCGCATCGCCTTGCCGATGGAGTATTGACATGCAGACCGTCATTCACTCGAGCGCCATCGTCGACGACGGCGCGCAACTCGGCGAAGGCACCCGGGTCTGGCATTTTTCGCACGTCTGCTCCGGCGCGCGCATCGGCCGCGCCTGCTCGCTGGGACAGAACGTGTTCGTCGGCAACGACGTGGTCGTCGGCGACAATGTGAAGATCCAGAACAATGTCTCCATCTACGACGCGGTGACCATCGAGGACGACGTGTTCTGCGGCCCCAGCATGGTGTTCACCAACGTCTACAATCCGCGCTCGGCGGTGCCGCGCAAGGACGAGTACCGAAAGACCCTGATCCGGCGCGGCGCCACGCTCGGCGCGAATTGCACCATCGTCTGCGGCGTCACGGTCGGCGAATACGCGTTCGTGGCGGCCGGCGCGGTAGTCAACCGCGACGTCCCGGCCCACGCCATGATGGCCGGCGTGCCGGCCAGGCGCATCGGCTGGATGAGCCGGCACGGCGAGCGGCTCGACCTGCCGCTCGACGGCGAAGGCGAGGCGTCCTGCCCCGGCACCGGCGAACGCTATGTCTTGCGCGACGGCGTCTGCGCGCTCGCGTCCGAAGCCGAGGCGGCGGGCGGCGGGGACGAGAAGATGGAATTCATCGATCTCAAGACCCAATATCGGCTGCTGCGTCCGGCCATCCAGGAACGCATCCAGGCGGTGCTCGACCACGGCCAGTACATCATGGGGCCGGAAGTCGAGGAACTGGAACGCCGGCTGGCCGAATTCACCGGCGCCCGCCACTGCATCACCGTCGCCTCCGGCACCGAAGCCTTGCTGATCTCGCTGATGGCGCTCGGCATCCAGCCGGGCGACGAGGTGATCACGACGGCGTTCTCGTTCGTCGCCAGCGCCGAAGTGATCGCGCTGCTGGGCGCGCGGCCGGTCTTCGTCGATATCGAAGCCGATACCTGCAACATCGACGCCGCCCTGATCGAGGAAAGGATCACGCCGAGGACACGCGCCATCATGCCGGTCTCGCTGTATGGGCAGCCGGCCGACATGGAGGCGATCAACCTGCTCGCGGAACGTCACGGCATCGCGGTGATCGAGGATGCGGCGCAGAGCTTCGGCGCGACTTACCAAGGGCTCCGCAGCTGCAACCTGTCGACCATCGGCTGCACCAGCTTCTTCCCGAGCAAGCCCCTGGGCTGCTATGGCGACGGCGGCGCCATCTTCACCAGCGACGCCGTGCTGGCGCAAGCCATGCGCGAGATCCGCGTCCACGGGCAGTCGCGGCGCTATGTGCATACGCGGCTCGGCGTGGGCGGGCGCATGGATACCTTGCAATGCGCGATCGTGCTGGCCAAGCTGGAACGCTTCGAGCGGGAGCTGGAGCTGCGGCGCGAGATCGCCGCGCTGTACGACGAACTGCTCGACGGCCGCGTCGAACTGGTGCGTCCGCGGCCGGACCGCGGCAGCGCCTATGCGCAATACACCATTGTCGTGGAACAGCGCGAGGCGATACAGGCGCATCTGAAGGAATTGCATATTCCGACGGCGGTGCATTATCCGGTGCCGATCCCGCAGCAGCCGGCCTATGCGCAGTTCCTGCCGCCTTCGAAGGATGCGCATTGCCTGGTCGCCGCAGACATGGCGCGCAAGGTGCTGAGCCTGCCGATGGGGCCCTACCTGCGCCGCGAACAGGTGGAGCGGGTGGCGCAGGCGGTGCTCGCGGCGGCGGCCGGCCTGGATCGGAGGCGATGAATGGCCGATAGCCGGTACCAGGCGGAATTGGACGCCATCGCCGCGCGCTACACCCTGCGCGAACTGAACGGCAGCGTGGAACGCTATTCCTGGCTCCGGCCGGAGGTACATCTGGCCGCCTGCGAGCGCGACCGGGCGATACTGCGGCTCTTTGCGGGAATCGGCCTGAAGGATTTGTCGCGCGTGTCGCTGCTGGAAGTCGGCTGCGGCGGCGGCGGCAACCTGCTGCGCTTCCTGCAGTGGGGGTTCGATCCGGTGCGCCTGGTCGGGAACGAATTGCTGCCGGACCGCCTGGACATGGCGCGCCGCCGGTTGCCGCAACAGGTGCGGCTGATCGGCGGCGACGCCTCGACGCTGGATGGCGAACGGCTCGGCGGCCGCGGCTTCGACATCGTCTATCAATCGACCGTGTTTTCCTCGATCCTCGACGATGCGTTGCAGGCGCAGCTGGCGCAACGCATGTGGACCCTGGCGCGGCCCGGCGGCGGCGTGCTCTGGTACGACTTCCGGGTCGACAATCCGCGCAACCGCGACGTGCGCGGCGTGCCGTTGCGCCGCATCCGCGAGCTGTTTCCCCAAAGCGTGCCGGTGGTGCGGCGCGTGACGTTGGCGCCGCCGATCGCGCGGGCGCTGGCGCGCGCCGCCCCTCGTTGCGCCGCCGCCCTCTACGCGGCCTGCAATGCGCTGCCCGCGCTGCGCACGCATCTGTTGTGCTGGATACCCAAGGAGACTGTTTCCCATGAGTGAATTTCTGCCGTTCGCCTTGCCTGATCTCGGAGACGAGGAAATCGACGCCGTCGTCGAATGCCTGCGCTCCGGCTGGATCACGACCGGGCCGAAGACCAAGCAGTTCGAACAGGAGTTCGCTGCCTACCTGGGCGGCGATTTCGAGGCGGTCTCGGTCAATTCCGCGACCGCCGGCCTGCACCTCGCGCTCGAGGCGCTCGGCATCGGACCGGGCGACGAGGTGATCGTGCCGACGCTGACCTTCACCGCCACCGCCGAGGTGGTGCGTTACCTCGGCGCCGATCCGGTGTTCGTGGATATCGATCCGGCCACGCTGAATATCAGCGTCGCGGCCGCGCAAGCGGCGGTCACTCCGCGCACCAGGGCGATCCTGCCGGTGCATTACGGCGGCCTGGCCTGCGACATGGACGGCATCCTCGCCCTGGCGCGCGCGCATGGATTGCACGTGGTGGAAGATGCCGCGCATGCTTTTCCGTCGCGCTACAAGGGCCGCCTGATCGGCACGCTGGGCAGCGACGCGACCGTGTTCAGCTTCTACGCCAACAAGACCATGACCACCGGCGAGGGCGGGATGATCCTCACCCGCAGTTCGGCGCTGGCGCGGCGGGTCAAGACCATGCGCATACACGGCATCAGCCGCGACGTCTTCGATCGCTTCGTCGCCAAGACGCCGAGCTGGTTCTACGAGGTGGTGGCGCCCGGTTTCAAGTACAACCTGACCGATATCGCCTCGGCGATCGGGATCCACCAGTTGCGCAAGATCGACCGTTTCCTGGCGCGGCGGCGCGAACTGGCGCGGCGCTATCATGAAGAGCTCGGCATGTTGCCGCTGATCTTGCCGCCGGACGGCAAGGACGGCAGCGTCCATGCCTGGCATCTGTACGTCGTCCGCTTGACGCCGGAGGCGGCGGTCGAACGCGACGAGCTGATCCGGCGCCTGTCCGAGCAGGGCATCGGCACCAGCGTGCATTACATCCCGCTGCACCGCCATCCCTACTGGCGCGAGCGCTACGGCTTGCGGCCCGAGCAGTTCCCGCATGCCGATGCCGCCTACCATGCCATGCTCAGCCTCCCGCTCTATACGAAGATGACCGATGCCGACCAAGGGCGGGTGATCCGCGCGCTGCGGGAGCTGCTGTGCTGAGCAAGCGCATCTTCGACATCGTCTGCGCATCGATCGGCCTGGTCGTGCTGGCGCCGCTGCTGCTGGCGGTCGCGGCGGCGATCAGGTTCGATTCGCCGGGTCCGGTATTTTTCCGGCAGGAACGGGTGGGCAGAAACGGGAAGCTGTTTCGCATTTTCAAGTTTCGCACCATGCGCGTTGATGCCGAAGCGAAAGGGCAGCTCACGGTCGGACATGATGACCGCATCACGCGCATCGGGCATGTGTTGCGCCGTTGCAAGGCCGATGAACTTCCTCAACTCTTGAATGTCGTGCTGGGCGACATGAGCCTGGTGGGTCCGCGTCCCGAGGTGCCGCGCTACGTCGCGCATTATCCGGCGGCTGTGCGCGCTGCCGTGCTGTCGGTGCCGCCGGGCATCACCGACTGGGCTTCTATTCGTTTCAAGGATGAAAACGCGATGCTCGCCGCCGCCGGCGATCCCGAACGGCAATACATCGAAGAAGTGCTGCCGATCAAGCTCGGCTACTACCTGCGCTACGTGCGCGAGCGAAGTCTCTTGATGGACTTGCGCATCATCTTCGCCACTCTGCTGGAGATTTTCCGCCCCTCGCGCCCCTCCGCATAGCGCTTCGCGCACCGCTCCTCGGGGCCGCCTTCCTTGCGTCCTCCCTCTCCGAAAACGTTCGGAGCATGGGAGAAAGCATGGGAGGCGGCCCCGCTTTTCATTGACCGATCTTAAATGGTGATAAGAACGCCGTTGAGTTGCCGTTTGATGTCTCTTAACGTAGGAGGCGTTCCAGCGTTAATACCGAAGACCCAGAGGAAAAACAGAAATTCGGATCGGAAAAATAACATGAGCAAAACAAAGGAAGCGACACTGGACCGGCCGCGGCAATTTCGCTCGGCGCGCGTCGATAAACGAACCCGTCAATACGATATTCAAAATTTTCGGATCAGTCTCAAGCAATGGCGCATGCTGCATGCCGTCATCGATTGCGGCGGATATTCGGATGCCGCCGAGTTCCTCCATCTCAGTCAATCGGCGATCAGCTACACCATCGGCAAGCTGCAGGACCAGCTCGGCATTCCGTTGTTGAGAGTGGAGGGGCGCAAGGCCCAGATCACGGAAGAGGGCAGGGCACTGCTGCAGCGGTCGCGCGGCTTGCTGAAGGCCGCGCTCGAGCTGGAGGCTTACGCCGAGAACTTGCGCAAGGGCTGGCGCTCCGACGTCCGGCTGGCCGTCGAACATCATTTTCCGCCCGATCTGCTGATGCTTGCGCTGCGCAAGTTCTCGACGCTCAAATCGAATATCCGCATCCACCTGGACGAGATGACGATGGCGCAGGCGGAGGATGCCTTGAACGAGCATGCGGCCGATCTCGCGATCTGCAGCAGCGTGCCGATGGGATTCCTGGGCGATCCCCTGATCGAATTCGAATACGTCGCCGTCGCCCACCCCGACCATCCGCTGTTTTCCCTGGGCCGGGACGTCGAAGCCCAGGATCTCGAACGCCACGTGCAGATCGTCGTCTGTCATCCGAAGGAAGCGAAAGCGTATCTCCGGCAGAGCAGCGCGCCCGGTTATGCCCATCGCTGGCATGTGAGCAGCTTCGACTCCGCGCTCGAAGCCTTGCAGGAGGGTTTGGGATATGCCTGGCTGCCGCGGCGTCGCGTGCGCAAGGCATTGGACGGCCGGCTCGCCGTATTGCCGATGCAGGAAGGCTGCGGCTACAAGACGAATTTCTATCTTGTGTACGGCCGGCCCTGGGTGGCCGATTCCAGCGTCAGGAAGCTGGCCGAAGTATTGCATGGCCTTGCCGCGGCAAGGCCGGCAAACGGGGAGGATGATTCACCGTTCTATCCGTTGCGCGGCGAATCGGCGTGACACCCGGCGCAGGCGATGCGTGCCGGGATCATTCCCGGTCCGCCTCGCTCGCCATGTGCGCCTTCGTCGTCGTCGATACCAACTCCCATCTCACGACAGGACTCGTATCATGGAACTCAAGAATCTACGCAGACGGCAGTTCGTAAAGGGTTCGGCGTCCGCATTGGCGCTGACTTCGTTCCCGGCCTTGAAGGCCCTCGGCCAGACCGGGCTGGAATATCGGGTCGAATGGCGGAATTTCACAGGATCGAGACGGACGGCGTTCGTGAACGCCATCGGCAGCATGCGGAACAACACGAATTCGAGCAGTCCGCTCAGCCTGCAATACTGGGCCAACATCCACAGGAACAGTTGTCCCCACGGCGTCCCGTATTTCAAGGCATGGCATCGCGGCTTCCTGTATTACTTCGAGCGCGCCCTGAAGGCCGTCGCCAACGATGAAACCATGACGATCCCGTACTGGGACTATTATCAATATTCGACGATTCCTCCGGAGTTCAACGACCCCGGCAGCCCGCTGTACATGAGCCGCCAGAACACCAATGTGTATTCGGCCCTCTCGCTGACGCCGTTCGGCTCCACGCTCGTGAATTTCCCGCGCGGGATGAGCTCGGCCTACGAGCCCTCGGTGGAGTACAAGCCGCACAATGCCTTCCATAACGTGATCGGCAATACCTTGGCGACGATGCAGTCGCCGCTCGATCCGATCTTCTGGCTGCATCATTCCCAGGTCGACCGCCTGTGGGTGGCGTGGCTGAACAAGGGCGGCGGACGGCAGATGCCGCCCGCCAGCGATGCTTACTGGTCCGGCAGCTTCACGTATTCCGGCCATTCGCTGCAGCGCATCCAGACGATCGACACTCGCACCTACCTGGGCTACCGCTACGACAACGAGACCGCGCCGACCTCGCTGCCGTCGCAGACGGCGACATCGGCCGCCGCCAAGGGCGCGGAGGATGTCGCGCTCGACAAGGGCGTGCCGCCGCGTCCGCCGCTGGGCAAGTACAAGCTGAGCCCGCCGCGGGATATCGCGCCGGGACGGCGCTCGATCGGCGGCGCGTTGAACGTGAACCTGGGCGACACTTCCCTCAGCGTGCAGATTCCTTTGAGCCCGGCCGACCGCCGCGCCTTGCACGCCTTGCTCGACCGCCTGCGCCAGCCCGCCAGAAACAAACCCGAAGCATCGCCTTACGACTCGGTGAAGGTGGTGCTCGACGATCTGCTGGTCAGCGGGGCGGGACTGCAGGGCGGCTATTTCTACAACGTGTACTTGAACCTGCCGGCGGGCGGCGGAGGAGAGGGCAGCGAACCGCTCTATCTGTTGGGCGGCATCGGGCCGTTCGAGATCGACGGCGCGCGCCATCATCGCGCCCATCACAATGCCCATCACCATGCGACGGTGCAGCTCGGTTATGAAGCGACCCTGTTGCTGAAGGAATCGCTGTCGCGGGACGACCGGAGCATCACGCTTTCCTTCGTGCGCGTGAGCGGCGAGAGGACCCCGCGCGGCAGGACCATCACCATCTGCGAAGCGCGCGTCGAACTGTGCGCCGAGGGGGCTTGAGCCGATGGCGTGAAGGAAAGGACGGCGCAAAAAGAAAAACGGCTGCTATTTCTAGCAGCCGTTTGATTCTGGTGGGTCGTGCGTGACTCGAACACGCGACCAACGGATTAAAAGTCCGCTGCTCTACCGACTGAGCTAACGACCCGAAAGACAGCTATTATAGATAGGGCTATCGCTTCTGTCAAATGGTTTTGGGAACGTTGTCGTCAGAGCATCCGTCCCATGCGCCATGCCTGGTATTTCAGCGCGGCGACCGCGCCGGCAATGATGGCGAGGAACGCCAGCATCGAGCCCACCGCCAGGGTCGACAATCCGCTCAAGCCCTGGCCGACGGTGCAGCCGAGCGCCGTGACGCCGCCGAAGCCCATCAGCGCCGCGCCGGCCAGGTGGTTGGCTACGTCCTCGACGCCGCCGAAACCTTCCCAGCGGAACGTGCGCGCGGCGAGCGCCTGGACGAACGAACCGCACACCACGCCGAGCGCGGCCGCGACGCCGAACGAGACGGTCTTGCTGGCATCGGTCCACATCATCAGCAGGTCGAGCGTATAGGCGTAGGGCGCGACGAAGCTGAGCGCTTCCATCTTGCCGGAATTGGTGGCGACGAATAATTCTTGCAGCGTATTCGGGTCTTCGGCCAGGTAGCCGATCTTGCCGGACACATACCAGGCGGCGACGATCACGCCGCCGATCGCGACGCCCGCGAACACGTTCTCGACGCTGCGGAAGGGTTTGCTGGCGAACACGAACAGCGCCAGCAGAAGGAAGAACGCGCCCCCGAGCACGACTTGCAGCGCCGGCTTGGCGCCGGGCGCGGCCGATAGCAGCGCCGGCAGATCCTGGTTAGCCGGCAGCGTCAGCGCGACCGTGTCGAGCACGGCGACGCGCGGCACCGCGAGCAGGCCCTTGAGCGTCATGAAGGCGGTCAGGCCGAGCACCAGGAAAACGACCAGCGATTTCAGGTTGCCGCCGCCGATGCGCACCAGCGTCTTGCTGCCGCAGCCGGAGGCGAGGACCATGCCGAAGCCGAACAGCACGCCGCCGACCAGGCCCGAGAGCCAGATGAACCGGTTGCCGCTGTAGAGGGTGCGGGTGGGGTCCACCTGCCCCGCGGCCGAGAGCGCCCAGAAGCCGAGGATGGCCACGCCTGCGGCCAACCCCCACTGGCGCAGCCGCGTGAGGTCGCCCATGTTCACCGCGTCGCTCACGCCGCCCATGGTGCAGAAGTGCGTGCGCTGCGCGATGGCGCCGAAGGCGAACGCCAGCCCGAAGGCGGCCAGCAGCACCTGGGTGGCGAGCGCCTGGAGCGCGGGGG